>Ga0308160_10000260_pt1 | contig 127101 bp, 110 predicted proteins | sample PhyFR1_FD_201036 | JGI IMG/M metagenome (GOLD analysis project Ga0308160, IMG submission 201036) | Phyllosphere microbial communities from UC Gill Tract Community Farm, Albany, California, United States - DLSLF.R1 | ecosystem: Host-associated > Plants > Phyllosphere > Unclassified | place... | reverse complement strand
TGACGAGCAACAGCTTCAAGGAAACGGCCGCCTAAAAGACCAAAACCAATCGCAGTACCTAAAGCACCAAAAGCGATCAAGATAGCAGATGCAATTGCAACTAGACCTAAAGTGAGTTCCATGATAATTCCTCAGAGGTTAGGTTTTATACCAAATTAAGTTAGAAAACTGTACCCAACCATCTCGTGACAGTCAGGCAATACCATTAATGTTTTTCGCTAGCCATACTCAAGTATACGATAGTCAGCATCATGAAAATGAATGCTTGTAGCGTAATAACAAGAATGTGGAAGATCGCCCAAGGCACAGACAACGCCCACTGGATCCAGAACGGTAATAACGCAATAAGAATGAAGATTAATTCACCCGCATACATGTTACCGAACAGTCGTAGAGCCAATGAAACTGGACGTGCAAGGAAGGTTACCAATTCCAGAATTAAGTTCACTGGAATAAGCAACGCTTTTGCAACTGGGTTACTTGGATTGAACGGGTTAAGTGCCAATTCGCCAACGAAACCGCCAATACCCTTTTCACGGATACTGTAGAACAAGATAAGAACAAATACGGACAATGACATACCAAGGGTAATGTTAGGGTCAGTAGATGGAACAATCTTGAAGAATACGTGGTGAGGATCCATACCAAATACGTTCGAGCCAATAATTCCTGCCAGATGCGGAATGAAATCTACTGGAAGTAAATCCATCGCATTCATCAGGAAAATCCACACAAAAATTGTGAGGGCTAAAGGCGCGATCAAACGTGACTTGCCATGAAAAGTATCGCGGACACTTGAGTCAACAAACTCGATAATCATTTCAATTGCAGACTGGAACTTGGTAGGAACACCAGAGTTTGCAGCTTTCGCTACACACCAGAACAACAAACAGAAAATCACACCAAGCGTGATAGACCAACCCATTGAATCCAAGTGAATAGCAGTGAACCCCATCTGTTGAGCTTCATCAGCAGTCTCAGCCAATTTCCAAGAACCATCAGGCATTTTGCCATAGGTTAAATTGGTCAAGTGATGCTTGATATACTCGGTCGAAGTAAGCGCATGTTCTTCAGCAGCCATAAATCACACCTGGTCAATGTCAAATACTAAATAGAGTGAACGAACATCGCGTGCTGCCTGATATCTCGTTCATCTCCTAAAAAACTTTTCAATTTTTTGTTGTGCTTAAACCCGTTTTTGTAGACGTGACGCCAAAAAAGGAGCGACCCACGACATGGTTTGAACGAGGATAAAACCACAAAACAACGCCACCGCTGACAACGGTTTAACGTTACTTAAAATTAAAATGAAACCAACGATCACAATTGCAAACTTGCCCATCAGGCCTCTATACATGTTCGAAAGAACCTGCTTTGAAGCTCGCGCACCTGCGGCTCGAAACGATTGCCAAGAAAAATAACAACTTGCAAGCCAGCACACCAACGCACCAAGCGCAGCGCTGTAAGCTGCAGTTGAGTCTTTCAGGACCCACGCTATCAAGGCTGAAACAGGGATCATGCCTGCTTGTAAGATGACCAAAGCTTTCGCTAATCGTCGATCAATCATGCGACTAGTTCGGCTCATTATTTATTCACTCACAGCAATCATGCTTGACAAGTTTAGCTGATGATCGTTTTTAATCGCAGGCATTATAGAGTTACACCCCTGAACATGCAATCTTTTCCCGACTTAAGTCTGGTTTTTTTCCACGATCAAGTTGCTTTGATACTAATCAATAGTTGTTTATTTTTTGTATTGCTTTCGTGCATTTAGCACACAGTTATGGGTTTGCTCGGCAAGTTTTTTCCAAGCCAGCACAAAATCCCCTGCCCCGCCCATGCTTTCATCGACTGCCTGGAAGGTAATCGGATTCAGTTTACGGTACTGGTTTTTACTGGCATGCCCTTCTGCCAACAGGCACATATTGCGACTTGGACGGCTATCATTTAGGTATTTAATTTGCGCCATGGTCGGTGCGACATGCGGGTCATCGGTCAGTGCACCGGCAAATTTCAAATTCAAGGCCCGTTCCAAATATTGATAAGCATCGTGATAGGACCAGTAGGTCTTTGCCGTTGAGCGACTATTATACTGTTGTGCAGTCAGTAACATCTCTTGGGCGAAACGCTTGGCATTGGCCCAATAGGCATCTTTATGTTCGGGCAATTGTTGTGAACGCAGTGCAGCGATAAAGAAGCCAATCCGCACCGCATTGTTTGGATCAAGCCAGACATGGGTATCCACGGTATTGTTTAAAGCCACGCCCCGGGTATTGCGCTGCGGCAATGTCTGTACGATCCCTGAATCTAAAATAGAGATGGCCTTGGGATTATCCGATAACAGTTTATCCAGCGGTGCTTCATGTGCCTTACCCAACCAGATCACCAGTGATGCATCCAGAATAGCTTTGCGATGTGCAGGCGTGAGTGTGACATCGTGTCCGGTTTGATCGGCGAGCAACAGTACAGGCTTTTCAACACCTTGCGTGATTTCTTCAGCAATAAGATAAATTGGATGCGTAGAGACCACTAAACTTTGTGACCAGCTTAAGCTACTGAATAAGGCAAGCGCACAAAATGCAAAGAAACGGGACATGAAAGAAGATTACCAAAGATTCAACAGGTGTTATAATATAACAAATCAACAAAAATACCTACGTCTAATCGAAACAGGTATCGCTTCATGTTAAGATTTAATGTCCATTTGTTTTTATAAATTTCGCACTTGAGGTTGGCTATGAGCTCATGTTCTCACGAACATCACAATGCATTACATGGCGTACACGACCATCATAATGTCGAAACACGTCTCGCTGAAGCGGAAAACCTCTGTGCAACGACTGGCGCACGTTTAACACCGTTACGAAAAGAAGTATTAGGACTGATTTTAAATGCCACCGGTCCAATGGGTGCATATGACTTACTGGCTAAAATCAAAAGCAATTCAGACCGCCCTGCCGCCCCACCGACGGTTTATCGGACTTTAGACTTTTTATTAGAAAAAGGCTTAATCCACCGTTTAACCTCTATTAATGCTTATATTCCTTGTTGTCATCCGCGTGAAGGACATCAGGCTGCATTTTTAATTTGTACCGATTGCAAAAATGTGACAGAAGCTTCTGCACAAGGTTTATTAACACAATTAGATGCCCTTTCAGCATCTGATCAATTTACTGCACATCACAGTATTATTGAAATTTCTGGGATATGTCAGCAGTGTCGCAACAAACAGTAAACCCTCATACACTGATTGCGCTAGACAAAATCAGTGTACGCATCGATGAGCGTGACATTTTAAAGAATGTCGATTTCGCCTTACATGAGCGAGAAATTGTCACGCTGATTGGCCCGAATGGCGCAGGGAAATCTACCCTGATTAAAGTCCTGTTAGGGATTGTAAAAGCCAATTCAGGCAAAATTCATAGTCATAAAAAATTAAAATTTTCTTATGTGCCGCAAAAATTCAATCCGTCACATAGCCTGCCTTTACGCGTGCAAGACTTGCTGGCCTTAGAAAAATGTGAGGCGGCCAAAAAAGCAGAAATTATTCGCGATACCGGTATTACCAAACTACAGAATTGCAAAGTCCAGCAACTCTCCGGCGGTGAACGCCAGCGGGTGCTTTTAGCGCGTGCTTTATTGCGTCAACCCGATGTACTGGTTCTAGATGAACCGATGCAAGGTTTAGATATTCAGTCTGAAGCTGAACTGTATGAATATGTCAGAAGCTTGCCGATCAAATATGGCTGTGCCGTTTTAATGGTATCGCACGACCTGCAATGGGTGATGCAAGGGACTCACCGTGTGGTGTGTTTAAACAAGCACATCTGTTGCAGCGGCTTACCTGAAAATGTGCAGAAGCATCCAGAGTATCAAGCCATTTTTGGGACCAATCGGGTTTTCTATCAACATCATCATGATCATTGCGCCCATGGCGACAGTGCAACCCCGTGCCAGCATGATCCTCGTCCCCATATTCACCCTGAACCGGAAGCTTAAGCCATGATGGAATGGTTACAAATATTGTTACCTGCATGGACCATGGGAACATTACTGGTGTTTCTAACTGCTCCGCTGGGTTGTTTAATGTTATGGCGACGGATGTCGTTTTTTGCCGATACCATGGCACATGGAACTTTACTGGGTGTTGCGATTGCGGGTGCTTTAAGCCTTCCACTCTGGTTAGGCGTGACCTTTTTGGCATTCTTGTTGGTTGGTATTTTATGGGTACTGCATGACCCTCGCCTACCCAATGATGCTTTACTAGCACTCTGTTCAGCCACCCTACTCTGCTCAGGTTTATTGTTTATTCAACATATTCCAAGCTTAAGACCTGAACTGCTCAGCTATCTATTTGGTGACCTACTACAAATTTCGTGGTCAGATCTACCGATGTTTGCCATTGTCATTATTGCCGCTTTGGCTGTGCTATATAAAAACTGGCAAGCGCAAATTCAAATTGCAATTGACCCTGACATGGCCATAAGTGAAGGCGTAAATGCAAAATGGCAACGTCTCGTCTTCATGTTGTTATTGGCATTATTTACGGTATTGGCTTTACGTGCCGTAGGTTCATTGTTGATGGGTGCTTTACTGGTTATTCCGGCATTAACTGCACGCCTGCTGGCAAACTCACCGAAACAGATGGTGGTGTGGGCTTTTGTGATTGCGCAATTTGGGATTAGTGTCGGTTTATGGTCAAGTGCCGGTTTAGATACATCGACCGGCTTAACCATTGTGCTCACTATGGCGATTCTATTTGCGGTGATTTTTGCAGTACAGAAAGTGAAGAAGATGGCTTAATTCAATTCAGTAATAAAAAAGCCACTTAGTGTGGCTTTTTTAATTTAGAGTATCATTCCATTATGTTTTCGATTGATTTACTGCAGATTTTGCTTTCGGTGTATCTGTTTTATGTTTTGGTTTAGGTGGATTTTGTGCAGGTTTATCTTGCTCATTTTTTGCAGATGAGCCATTTCCTTCTTTTTTCTTAGAAGGTCTTGCTGTTATAGAATGTATTTTTAACGTCTTCAACCATTGATATGTCTTTGCATCCAACTTTAATAAATGATCAATCATTTCGCTGCGCTTAGTTTTATCTAACTTCATAATGATACTTTTTAGATCAGCTTGAATCGATTGATCAGGCGCACCAAGTACACTCGCTTTTTCATACCATTCATGACCCAATGTATACTGATATGTTTCCATATAAATTGCGCCAAGTAGTGTACAAGGGCGATAATTTTGGGGGGTCAAATGATGTGCTTTACTGGCATTTTCAATAGCAATCTTGGTTTTATGTAAATCTCGCCTTACACCACCTAAAGTAGTGAAATATGCGGATAATAACTTAGAATCTTTCTTACCTTTAAGTTGAATACTTATAAGCAAATCTTCAGCTTCTAAACTGGCTTTACATTTACGCAACTAGCTACTTGCATTAATAGCATGCCAAACTTGGTTTTTATCCTTTTGATATTGTTCCAAATAAAAGTTAGCTTCTAAACGATGAAATGCATGGCGTATTTTAGAATTAAAGAAATGATATCCCTCTGAGTTAAGCCAAATCGAGTCCTCTTGTGATAAACGTTTTTTCTTTTTCAATTGATTTATTATAACAAGAAGTTTATGCCTGAAATTGGACTTTAAATCTTGCTCATTAATATCATAGCTTGCCAATAACGCCTTTTGCCTCTGCTTTTCCCGATAAACAGGGTCTGCTTCTAATGCCTTTTGTCTTTCTTGTTCTTCCAATTCTTTTCTTTTTTGTTCAGCTATTCGCTTAAGTTGTTCTTCCTTAAATTTTTCAGCCTCTGCTCTGCTTCGGGCTATATTCGACCATTGAGGTAAGACCTCTTTAAAAACACGTAATAAATATTCCTCTAAATGACGTTCATCGTACGTAGTTAAAACCTCTTTTTTCTCTATTTTATTCAACACATCCCTATCTTTTAGAGTATATGCAATCATTTTCCCTAAATGATGAGGATGTAAAAAGTATTCTTGGCATGCTTGTATAATTTGTGCATAAAAAAAATTTAAACGGTCTAAAGCAATTGTGCTAGAAGTCTCAACTTGTTCAATCATCATAAATTTAGCTATTATAAAGTTTAATCAAATTATAGCCTTATTCCTTTATCATTATTCAAAATTTACTGATGCACTAAACTCAATAAACTCGCTGCGCAGGCAAACAACACTGCAAAAGTACGATTCATAACTTTTTGCTGTTTTGGTGATTTCAGCAAACGTAAAACTTTAGCTGCAAGTCCGGTATAACCTGCCATCACGATCAGATCAATTGTAATCATGGTCACTGCCATAATCAGATATTGAATCCATTGTGGTTTGGACAAATCCAGAAACTGCGGCAACACTGCCAGTAAAAATACGATGGCTTTCGGGTTGCTCATATTGACCAAAAAGCCATGCAAGACCAGTTTAGCAATGGATTTATCCGGCTGTCCTTGTTGAATTTTAATCGACTGAGTCGGGGCTTTCCATTGCAAATAAGCCAGATACAATAAATACAGTACGCCAAACCATTTCACCACTAAAAAGGCCCAGGGAGTAGTCGCAAACAGTACCCCTACCCCGGCAGCCACAATCCCGATTTGCACCAACAATGCCAACTGCAAACCTAAAGCATTCCAGTAGCCTCGGCGAAAGCCATAATTTAAACCACTCGACATAGAAGCAATTGCACCTGCACCAGGAGAAATGCTAATCACCCAACACGCCAGCATATAGGCAAGCCAAACTTGGTAAGACATAAAATACAAGGAGATAGAAAGACCGGCTTATTATATGACTTTTCATGCTTATGAAATGTTAAAAATCAACTATCAAAATAAAACTTTGGCTATTCACTCAGGCAGTGATGAGGCACAATAAAGCCAGCCACGTATTTTATAAAAATTGTTAGGAGCCATGTATGACTGCCCAATCTGTAATTTTACCATTACCTTCAGATCATGCTCGGTTTATTGTTTTACGTTTAAAAGACTTAACGATTGATGAGTTAAAAGAGAAACTTGCAGATTTATTTACCACACGTGATCGTTTAATCACGCAGCATCCCAATGCGCAAATTAAAACAGGTGTCGCTTTTGGTCCCGAACTTTGGGCAAAACTCTATAATCAAACACCAGCAGGTTTTAAACAATTGGAACCCCTTCAAGGCTCCTTTCAAATGCCGGTTGTCCCTGCCGATGTTCTCATTCATGTTGCATCTCAACGTACTGATATTTGTTTTGCATTAAGCCAGTCATTTTTTGAAGGCATTCAAGATAAAGTTGAAGTGCTGGATGAACGGGTATGTTTCCGTAATTTTGATGGTCGTGACCTCACAGGTTTCATTGATGGCACTGAAAACCCGCAATTCCCGGATGACCGTGCCGAAGTCGCTTTACTTGGTGAAAATGCCGGTATTTTTGCTGATGGTTCTTTTGTCTTTGCGCAGCGCTATGCGCATAACTTGGCAAAATGGAAACAACTAAAAGTCGATGCCCAAGAAAATGTGATGGGTCGAACCAAGTTAGAGTCTATTGAACTGGATGATAAGGTAAAACCTAAAAATGCCCACATTGCCCGTGTTGTGATTGAAGATGATGAAGGTGAAGAAATGGAAATTTTACGTCACTCCCTTCCTTATGGTGATGGTAAAGGTGACCAGGGTCTGTTCTTTATTGCTTATACCCAAAATTTAGAAATTATTGACCGCATGCTACAACACATGTTTGGTACAACAGGCGATGGTATTCATGATCGCCTCCTTCACTTTGTCACTCCAATGGATGGTGCGTATTACTTTGCGCCGAGTGAAGAGTTGTTGGAAGAAGTTTTGGAAGGGTGAAAAGAAAAGCCGGCGAGAGTCGGCTTTTTTTATAAAAATCTAAAATAATTGACTATTATTAATATAAATTAAAAACATAATCTTTACTTTAATATAATTTTAGACTTATCATTACCTTTATAATAAATAACTTCATAATCATTATTAACTATAATATTATTTGAGGCATTTAAAATAATATTTTTTACTATACCCAAGTTATTTACCACAGCTAAATTAATAAAATTTTCTCCATTTTCTTTAGAAAATGGAGAAATCACAATTAATAATCCATCATTTGACTCAGGCAACACCACAGACGCCCCAAAGCTAACATCTAAAAAATCATAAACTTTAGATAATTCAAAAATATCAATTAAATTAACTTTACTACAACTATTTTTATCACTCTTCAAGATACATTTTAAATGATTATCTGAGTTGTAAGGGAGAGAAGTTATTAAAAATCCATCATCATTTTTTTAAAATTATTTTTCTTACTAGAAACTTTAGAAATATTTTTTATTCTTAAAATATATTCATCTTTTAAACATTGTTCTTTAGCTAAGGATGCACCCTCTCCCATAGAGTACCCAGTCTTACTTTCACAAGTATTTCTAATTTTATCCTTCCATTCTTTATAATCATTTTTTTTACTATTATTTAAATCATCAAGTTTATTTAAAAGTTTTTTATTTTCTTCTAAAACACACTGAAGACTTTCATTAACATTCGAAAAATTACAATCTAATATATTTTTTCCGCACAAGCAATATTTGAAAAACTTAAAATAAAAAATATTATGAATTTATTAAAATACTTAATCACCACTTTAAATTCATTTAAAATTTTTAAGCAAAACTATTTCAAATAGACTATTAAATCTAAATAAAAAAAGAATAGATTTTCTCTAAATTTATTTATAATTTTTTTCGAGCCACTTTTTAATTGAAGCAATATCTTTATATTTATAATAAACTCGTCCTTCAGATTCTCCCTCAAAACCCTCTGAATTTTCACCTAATATATTTGTTATATTCTTTAATGAAATATGATTATTTGGGTTAATCTGATACAAATTTACTGTATAAACATATCCTTCCATTTGAGGAGTACAACAATGATATGCAGTATTAATTGTTATCAGAACAGGCGCTTTTTTTATCTTTGATTTATAAATACTGACAGCCAAAAGTTCAGGATTATTTTTAGCTGCAAAATCAGCATATTCATTCAAAAATATTGTATTTTTTGCATTTCCTATATAGGTTTTAAGATATACTCCCTTATCTGAATAACACATATAATTATATAACTTATAATCATTTTTTTTAAAAATATTTAAGTTCGTTGTTTGATTTCTACTACATTGTTCTTTTGCAAATAAATTCTGATAATACATTGGACATAAAATAATTAAAACAATAATAAATAAATATTTATTCATTTTATACAACCATCTAGTTAAATAAAAATAGTATTTGCCTTAACAAAATGTGTTCGGCGTGCTGAATACGAATCTGTACCTTCATTAATTATTTTAGTAATATTATCCACTTGTGCACCAGTAGCCCCCTTATCAGCTATATCGTACAATTTATATTTCAACCAAAATCGTATAGCCGATCTTACAGCATATTTTGGTTGTTCAATTAATTCGGGGTTCTTTACAAAATCTACTTTTTCATCTGCCCATATGGTTGAATACATCTTGGTTAGATCTTGATAATTAGACTTTCCTGTTAATTGTTTTAATCCTCTTCCTAAATATTTCCAACCATCCCCAGGAGAGGTATTACCTAATTTGTATTTTACTCCTCGATAATTATCATCATACATACGATTTGCAATTACCTCTCCATTTGCTGGTTTCTTTCCTTTCTTATATCCATCAATATCAGCCTGTTTAGGATGTGTTTTATAATATCCAATTTGTTTCAGTGCAGCAGGCCCCATGTATTCAACTTTTTCTCTCAATGAAAATGAAGGTCCAACTTCTTGTCTAACTTGAGCCATAAAATGGGCTTGCCTTAAACGAGTATCTAATTTATAGCCCTCCAAATCTCTGTTGAGCTCATTTAGAATAGGTTGTATTTTTTCAACTGTAGCATTCGGCCACATTTTTTGCATTTGATCCATTGTAATAAGAATATTCTCATTAATTGACTTTATAATATTTGGTTTATCTTGCTGAGTACTTCCCTGAGTTATATCCACATCTAAATGCAACTTTATGGAACTTTCATTTATTCTTTTTGGCAAATAATCTACAAATTCTAATGGAGTTCCATCAGGTTTATATACAGTTATCCTTAACCATTTTCCAATATGGCCACGAACTGTAATTTTTCCATTTGAAGTAGTGATGATATTTTTTTCTTTACTATCTAGATCCAATATTTCAACGTTTATTTTTTCTACAATATAGTTATTATCATTTCTATCTAGCAGAGTTATTGTCGATAAACTTTTAAAATTATCAAAGGGTTCATCTAATTTAATCAGAATCGGCTGTGGTGAACCATTACCAGAGTTTGCTGAACTCTTTAAAACAAATTTATCACTAGAGGTCAGAACCAGAATTTCTATTTCTCTATTTGGAGAAGATTCTATTTCTGCAATCCCCTCTTTATTAGTGGAACGTTCAAAAGATTTTTTCCTTTTAGGACGTGATTGTATAGGGAAATTAGCCATCACTTTTCCTGTACTGTCTACAACTTTAAAGAGGGTCATCACTGTCCCATTCGTAGAGCGTTTTAGATTTCCCTTTTTGTATTCTTCAATAGTTTTTGGCAATTGTACTTTTACGGGATTACTGACAGATGAGGTTAGAGAGGAATTAATCGTTTTAAACACTGTATACTCTTTGGCATTAGGCGGTTTAGCTAAAATTTCAATGGTTCTGTTCGAAGAAGCCTGAAAGATGAAAAAGCCCTTTTCATCTGTCTTTTGCGGATTTTCTCTGGTGGATCCATGATAACGAGACTTTACATTGAGATTGATCACTCGTTGACCAGATTTATCATGGAATTTAGAAATAATTGTGACCAAATTACTCATTAGTCAAAGTCCTCTTCCGTATAAACTTCATCCTCTTCTGAAATTTCTTCTTCTGTTTCTTCTATCAGTTCATCACAATTATCGTTTGATATTTCCTGACTTAAATAAGTGTTTAAAGAGTTAAATCCCAATGCTGTAAATTCTGCTTGTTGTGGAGTATAGAACCTTAAAGAACTAATATTTTTTTCGCTACCCAATTCATTTTTAATATTTTTAATTAATTTCCCTTCTGATTTATCAACAATAAAAATCTCTTTTTCTCCCATAGATAGTCTGTTCCAAATATAATCAACTTGATTGCTGTAAGGCGTTTCAAGTATCGGCAAACTTACCTGAGGGGTTAGTACTTTCTGTCCTCCCACAAAACTATGCTGCCCTGCCTTACTTTCAAACTTACCGCCCGTAGTTGTAAAAACACCTTCACCATTGATCTTTAACTGTGACCCGCCAGCTGTCAGCACGATCTCTTTCGGGCTGATAATTTCAATCTTATCTTCTGTAGAAATCAGCTTAATAACCTTGCGCGCGATCGCTTCGATTGCATCATCCTGTGCTTGAAGTTCAACCTTTCCTTTTGCCGCGAAAGCTCTGAATCCTTCTTGTGCTGCAAAAAGACTGATTTTCTGATTTGCATGCCCAATCAAAGATTTTTGTGTACTGAGGTTAATACTATCTCCCGCACTATGGTTAATCTGCTGATCTGCTGAAATATGAATATCTTCATTGGTTGCAAGGGCAATCGAATTAGGCGCTGCGAATAGCATTAAAGCCTGTTTAAATGTATCCGCTTTTTCTCTTTCCCCACTTTCAATGTACTCAAGAAAAGTTTTCAAATTGTCCAAAACATCCAACGGATCTGTTAGCTGGTTCTTTGCGATTTGATTCAATGCTTCAGAATTATTCAGACTCGATTGCAGTTGAGTCTTTGCCTCATTTGTACTGAGATGATGAGCACTGGCTTGATCTTGAAGATGTGTCGAAATCAGCAGACCTTTACCCGCACGAACAGCTCCATATTGATCGGTTCTTAATTCAAAACCTTCACCACGCCCCTCACTGGTCTCGGCAGCTTTAGGATGGCTCAAGTTACCCAAATTCAGCTGGCTCGCCCCATGACTGCTCTGCAATTGGCTACTAATTTGTCCTGTGGTGTCATCAAAACGAAGTTGATTAAAACCTGTGCCACCGACCTCTTGCGAGCGAATACCACTGAGCTTTTTGGTATCGGGTAACTGCCCTTTAATATCGAACATGGTTTGATGGCGTTCAGCCTCGTGAATACGCCCCACAACAAAAGGCCGATCAACATCGCCTTCAAAGAAATCAATTACCACAATTTCACCAATTCGAGGATGAAATCGTGCGCCATAACCTTCGCCTGCCCAAGGAGTCAACACATCTACCCAGGCAGAGTCAGTGTCGTTCTCATTGCTCCCTGCACCCCCATCATGACCATGGTCATCGGCACGCGTAAACAAGAAGCGCACCTTGATGCGGCCCCATGCATCCACAAAAATGGTTTCACCTTCAGGCCCCACGACTTTGGCACGTTGTGGATAGGCTGCAGGTCGATGCATTAAAGGACTATATTCCGGCACCACGGGGACATTGCGACGAACCAGATACAGCTCATTGGCTTGCCGTTCATCAGCTTGATGTTGCCAGCGGCTTAAAGTTAATAAGGCATCAAGCTGGCGCAAAATGTCTTTGGGTAAATTATTCTGGTTATAAAAAGCTTTGCCTAAAATCAGGAATTCTTTATCTGAACCTGAATGCCGGTCAATTTCTGGATGATCGATTAATTCAAACCAGTAGCCTACCTGGGCATCACGCACGCTACTCTGCGCAGTGAAATATTTGGCCTGCAACGCTTGGTACTGGCCCAGCTGCTGATTCAATTTTTCTAACTGCTGGCTGCCTGAAGTGGTTGCTTGATCTGTACCGGTTAAATCGGATGTCCATGCAGGGCTAATGCTCCAGGCTTGCTCCAAGCTTAAGGTTTCATTGTCCTGCAACTCACTATGTTGATGATGACTGAGCAGGCTATCGGCTTGATCTTGAGACAGACTGCTGGCTTGCCAACGCTGTACCTGAATTGCGGTGGATTGCAAATAGCGTTCGGCGATAAAACTGGTAATGCTATCCAAGCGTTCTGTAGCATGACTGCGATGAAATCGGATTGATCTTCTGCTTAACGCACTATATTGATTATTATCATCAACCAAACGCAGTTTCTGCGGCTGAATCGCGGAGGAGGACACTGCAACCCGGTGTTCAGACTCATCAATCAGCCAGTTAATGCCTTCACTGCGCCATAGTCGTGTCAGAAATTCATAATCGGTTTCATTGGATTGCATCACAAAAGGACGGATATCGTAGTCTCGGGTTAAGCCTTGGGTATTTAGACTTAAGCTGGCTGCAAACAAGGCACTTTTACCTTGCCATTCTTTAAACAGTATTTCACTGATATCACGCACACTTTTGTTCATAAATACGCGACTATTGTGGCGCTTGTGCCAGAGTGCAGTCGCATCTTCAATGGTGATTTTATACAGCGTGAGTGCCCCATCACTTTGACCTTGACTGGCGCCCGTAACCACACCCGTAATTCGAGAGAGTTCACCTAGATCAGTCACTTGGTCGACAGCGACTCGCCCGCCTATAAATTGCTTCAAGGGAATATAGGCATTGGTCGACAGGCAAATCAGTTCTGCTTTCAGTCCTTGATTGATTTGATGTTGTCCTTCAATTCTTTGAATAAAGACCTGAGGATTGAGCAGTTGGTTGGAAAAATATAAATGCAGGGCACGTTTTTGCAAACTTAAGCCCATAGCTTCAATCACAGTATGGATCGTATTTAATATAGTCATTTATTATTCTAATAATTTTATTTTTATTCGTGGCTGCATTCTAGGAAATGTTGTTTTTTTAGTCTAGTGCATTTTTTGTTATTTTGATAAAAAGCTGCATTCACTTAAATGGATCAGATGAGTTAAAAAATGTAGCGATTAAATCAGACTTTTATTTTTCAGCCCCACGCTTGCTGCTACACTAAAAAGAATAACAATATTCAAGAGTTCGGGTCATGATTGACATCCATTCCAAACTGCCTGCACAAGGTGTCACTATTTTCAGCGTAATGACTGCAATGGCACATCGCCTGAATGCCTTAAATCTCTCTCAAGGTTTTCCAGACTTTGCAGCCCCGCCTGCCTTATTAAAGGCCTTAAGCCAAGCCACTTTGGATGGCTTTAATCAATATGCGCCAAGTGACGGACTGATTTCGCTACGTGAACAACTGGTACACCAGTTTTTAAAACGCGACCAACTGGTGATTGATCCGATTACCGAAATCACTATTACCCCAGGGGCAACCATTGGAATTTTTTGCACTATTCAGGCACTGATTCATGCCGGTGATGAAGTCATCATTTTCGATCCCTGCTATGACAGTTATGGCCCCAGCGTGCAGCTGGTGGGTGCTAAAGCCATTCATATTCCTCTGGTTGCACCGGAGTTTTCGGTGAACTGGAATCAGGTCAAAGATGCCATCAATGACAAGACCCGAATGATTATTGTGAATACCCCTCACAATCCAACTGGTGCAATCTGGTCACATCAGGACTGGTTAAATTTAATTGAACTGATTCGTGATAAAAACATTGTGATACTGTCCGATGAAGTTTATGAACACCTGATTTATGATGGTCAAAAGCATTATTCTGCACTGTCTTTTCCTGAATTGCGTGACCGCAGTATTGTGGTTGGTTCTTTTGGTAAAACCTTTCATGTCACCGGCTGGAAAACCGGTTACTGCATTGCCTCACCTGAACTGATGAAACTGTTTAGGCAGGTCTATCAATTTGTCAGTTTCTGCGGTGTAACCCCGATCCAGATGGCATTGGCGACTTTTATGCAGCAGCATTCTGAACATATCGATGGACTGGCCGACTTCTATCAGGAAAAACGTGATCTGTTTAATTCTGGCATCCGTAACTCACGCTTTCATTTCACCCCGTCGCAAGGAACCTATTTCCAGAACTTAAATTACAGTGCCATTCGCCCCGATTTAAACGATGTCGAGATGTGTAAATTTCTCGCAGAACATCATGGCATTGTCGCCATTCCTGTTTCCGTTTTTTATCAGCAAGCACCGGAAAATTTACGTTTAATTCGTTTTTGCTTTGCTAAAAAAGATGAAACCCTAGAACAAGCCTCTGCAATTTTATCTGCTGTTTAAGTTCATGATTTGTTCATAAATTTAAGCCTTAGTTACTGAACAACTAAGGCTTTTTTAAGCCAATTCAGGTAGTGTGAGTTTAAATCTGAAAATGATAAAAACCCCTTTACAGGACGTTCAATGCCTCAACATCAATCACTGCTCACTCAACAGAAATTATGGAAAACCTTTTTAATTTTCCTGTTGCCGTTGATTGCGACCAATATTTTGCAAAATCTTTCAGGAACGATTAATACCGTTTTTGTTGGGCAAATGATGGGGGTAAATGCCATTGCAGCAGTGGCTGTGTTCTTCCCGATTTTGTTCTGTCTGATGGCTTTCGTGATTGGTCTTTCAGCAGGTGCAACCGTATTGGTTGGACAGGCGTGGGGGGCGAAAAATGTTGAAAAAGTCCGCTGTGTGGTCGGTTCAACCCTGTTTATGACTTTAATTGGCGGCAGTATCATTGCCCTGTTGGGGGTGCTTTTTGCTGAACATATCTTGCTTGCCTTAGGCACAGATCCTGACGTCATGCACCTGTCCCTGCCTTATGTGCAGTGGATGCTTGCCGGTAGTCCATTGCTGTTTATCTATATTATTTATACTTCAATTTTACGCGGTGTCGGTGACAGCACTACCCCGCTGATTGCATCCGGCATGACCATTCTGATTGGCGTATTCATTACCCCGGTACTGATTGCAGGATATTTTGGCTTTCCGAAAATGGGCATTGTTGCGCCTGCCATTGCGACCATTGTCGGTTACCTTGCGGTACTGATCTTTCTGGCCGTGTACCTCAATAAAAAAGATCATCCGCTTAAGCCGGACCGTCATCTGCTCAGCCATATCCGTCATCAACCTGAACTCAGTAAAATTATTCTGCGTCTGGGCATTCCCACCGGTGTGCAAATGGTTACCACATCCGTTGCCGGTTTGGTGATTGTCGGCCTGGTCAATCGTTATGGTTCACATGCAACCGCAGCCTATGGTGCAGTCAATCAGGTACTCAACTACATTCAATTCCCTGCCCTGTCTATTTCTATTGCTGCATCTATTTTCGCAGCTCAAGCCATTGGTGCAGGAAAATCGGAACTCTTGAACAAGGTGACGCGTACTGCACTGGGTATGAATATCCTGATTACCGGTGGATTGGTGGCATTGGCCTATCTGTTCTCAAAATATCTGATGGCGCTGTTTATTACCGACCCGACGGTGGTAGTTCTTGGGCAGCAACTTTTATTTATTGTGTTGTGGTCGATTATCTTCTTTGGTGCGAGTGCCATTTTTGCTTCAATCATGCGTGCCAGTGGTACCGTGACCATTCCAATGCTCATTAATATTGCCGCGATTATTGGCATCGAAGTGCCGTGCGCTTATTTGTTCAGTCAATGGTGGGGCTTGCAAGGGATCTGGTATGCCTATGCTCTGGCATTCGTCTGCTTGTGTATTTTGCAGGGACTTTATTATCAGTTTGTGTGGAAGAAAAAAACCGTAACCGCCCTGATTTAAGTCCCGTCCTTTAATCAGCGCATTGATGAAAACAAGCCTATACGAAACCTTGATTGAGGCGATCTAGATCCTTATCCCATATAGGTTATAAGGATTTAATTTTATCGTATTTTTCAAGCGCCTGATTCCTTGCTATAACCCTGTTGAAAATGAATGATTACAACAGGCTATGACCATGTCTAAACGACAAATTAAACTGGGTGCGTTTATTCCAACCACCTCGCAGCACGCAGCAGGCTGGCGTCACCCGCAGTCTCGTCCACAAGATCATTTAAGCATTGACTACGTTATAGAACTGGCGAAAACCGCAGAAAAAGGTTTGTTCGATGCCTATTTTCTTGCCGATGGTTTATCGGTGAATTGGAGTCATGGCGCTTCCAAAAACAAGCAAAGTATTGGATATAGCGACAAGGTGGTCGGCTTTGAACCGGTGACTTTATTTGCTGCCATTTCAGCAGTTACCAAACACATTGGTTTTATTGCAACTGCTTCAACCACTTATGAAGAACCTTACCTGTTAGCACGTAAATTTTCCTCTTTAGACCATATCAGCAAAGGCCGTGCAGCATGGAATGTGGTCACCACCATTTCGGCGGATACGGCACGTAACTTTGGTTTTACTGCACATCCGGATGCGAAAGTTCGTTATGAACGTGCAGATGAATTTATTGAAGTGACGCAAAAGCTTTGGGATTCATGGGAAGACGATTCATTTTTATATAACAAAGAAAGCGGTCAATTTTTTGATGCCAGCAAGCAGCATGAACCGCTGCATACAGGCAAATATTTCAATGTACAAGGTTCACTCAATGTCCCTCGCTCACCGCAAGGCTACCCGGTCATTGTACAAGCGGGCCAGTCGGAAGATGGTCGCGAACTGGCAGCCAAATATGCCGAAGTGATTTTCACAGCACAGCAAAGCTTAAGTGATGCCCAAGCGTTTTACCGTGATGTTAAAAGCCGTTTAAGCAAATATGGTCGTCATCCTAATGACCTGAAAGTGATGCCGGGCGTATCGGTATTTGTGGCTAAAACTGAACAGGAAGCCAAAGAAAAATATGAATTGCTGAATAGCCTGATTCATCCTGATGTCGGTTTGGGCTTAATTTCAGGTCTGGCCGGCAATATTGATTTATCTCAATTTGACCTGGATGCGCCATTCCCGAAATTGGAAGATATTGAGATCAAGTCCAGCCGTCAGCAAATGATGATTGAGATTGCACAAAAGCATAACTTCAGCATTCGCCAGCTGTATGAATATATTGCTTCAGCACGCGGTCACTGGACCTTGATTGGCACGCCTGAACAAGTGGTCGATCAACTGCAGCAATGGTTTGAAAATGAAGCTGCGGATGGCTTTAATGTCTTGCCACCTTCGACCCCGGCAGGTCTGAATGACTTTGTTGAATTTATTGTGCCAGAACTGCAACGTCGTGGCCTGTTCCGTACCGAATATGAAGGGACCACCTTACGTGAAAACTTGGGGCTGAAACGTCCTGAAAACCAGCATGTATTAGCAAAGCACAATACCGCTGAAGCCTCTTAAGAAACTCTCCCTCTAAAGTGCCCTTCGGGGCATTTTTTTATGCCCTTTCTAAAGATCACAGCATTTTGATTGATCTAAAAAATAACATAAGCATAGAAATTCACCTTGCTTAGCCCATAGCGAGCTTTTCATATAAGCACTGCATTTTTTCTACTGTCTCATTTGAAACAAAGCAACGTTTTTACTGTTGAATCTTAAACACATAAAAAGATTATTTATTTTAAGTTATTGTTTATTATATATTTTCAACTTGGCACAAAGATTGAATTATATGTTTTGAATATTATTAAAATCCATAGGATATAACAATGTCAAAACGTCAAATTAAACTCGGTGCCTTTATTCCCGCGACCGCTCAACATGCTGCTGGCTGGCGTCATCCTGAATCACGTCCTCAGGACCACTTGAATCTTGATTACATTATCGAACTGGCAAAAACCGCAGAAAAGGGTTTATTCGATGCTTACTTTTTAGCAGATGGCCTATCCGTTCGCTGGGGTTCGGCAATTGAAGGTGAACTGGGTTTAGGAGATAAAGGCGTCGGTTTTGAACCTGTGACCCTGTTTGCTGCGCTGTCTGCAGTGACCAAAAATCTGGGCTTTATTGCCACGGCATCGACTACTTATGAAGACCCGTATCTATTGGCACGTAAATTTGCTTCGCTGGATCATATTTCTAAAGGTCGTGCCGCATGGAATGTGGTGACAACCGCATCCCCAGACACTGCAAACAATTTTGGTTTAACCCAACATCCTGACCCGAAAACACGTTATGAACGTGCCGATGAATTTATTGAAGTAACGCAAAAGCTTTGGGATTCCTGGGAAGATGATGCCTTTATTTATAACAAGGAAAGTGGTCAATTTTTCCATGCCGATAAAATTCACGAGCCAAAACATAAGGGAAAATATTTTAGCGTCCAGGGATCACTCAATGTCTCTCGCCCACCGCAAGGCTATCCGGTGATTGTGCAAGCGGGACAGTCCGAAGATGGCCGAGAACTTGCAGGCAAATATGCTGAAGTGATTTTTACCGCACAACAAAACCTGGCCGATGCACAGGAATTTTACCGTGATGTCAAAAGCCGTCTGGTCAAATATGGCCGCCAGCCAGATGACCTGAAAATCATGCCGGGCGTATCGATTTTTGTGGCGAAAACCGAGCAGGAAGCGCAAGAAAAATACCAATTGCTGAATAGCCTGATTCATCCAAAAGTTGGTTTAAGTCTACTATCCGGTCTATCAGGTGGGATTAATTTAGAAAAATATGATCTAGATGCGCCATTTCCGAAACTTGAAGATGCCGATATTAATTTCTCAAGCCGTCAGCAAATGATGATTGATATTGCACGTAAACATAACTTCACCATTCGCCAGCTCTATGAATATATCGCCAGTGCACGTGGTCACTGGACCCTGATTGGTACGCCTGAACAAGTGGTCGATGAGCTACAAAACTGGTTTGAAAATGAAGGCGCGGATGGCTTTAACATTCTGCCGCCAACCACCCCTGCCGGTCTGAATGACTTTGTTGATTTTATTGTGCCTGAGCTACAACGCCGCGGCCTGTTCCGTACCGAATACCAAGGCTCAAGCTTACGTGAAAACTTGGGGCTGAAACGTCCTGAAAACCAGCATGTTTTGGCACGTCAGCAAGTAAAAGCATCTTAAGTTAAAACCGGTCGAATCTCCCTCATTCGTGGGGGATTTTTTATGCCTGATTATTTTTAAATAGATATCAAAAAACCCGCTTTAGGCAGGCTTTTGGACTAAACATAAAATGTGACTACCAGGCAAACTGGTAATCGGAAAACTTCGCTGGCTTACTGTGGAATTGGTCTTTGAGTGGGTCGCTAAAATCGAGCAAAATATCATTTTTAATATTGTGCAAACGTACATCTTCACGTTTACGCGGATGCGCAACCGGTACATCCACAATGCGTTTAATTCGACCCGGATGTGGCTGCATCACCACCACGCGATCACCTAAAAATACCGCTTCTTCAACGTCATGGGTCACGATCACCATGGTGATTTTTTCTGCCTGCCAAATCCGCTGCAATTCATCTTGCAGGTTTTGACGGGTTAAGGCATCCAGCGCACCAAAGGGCTCATCCAGAAATAAAATTTCCGGACGATTGACCAAACTGCGTGCAATCGCCACGCGCTGGTTCATGCCGCCGGAAAGTTGTGACGGATAAGCATCTTTAAACTTGGTCAATTTGACCAGTTCCAGATGCTCATCAATGATGACATCTTCTTCGGCACGGCCTAAATTGCTTTGGTGCAATGCAATGCGAATATTTTCTGTCACACTTAACCATGGAAAAAGACGGTGATCCTGAAACACAATACCGCGGTTTAAACTCGTACCAAATATCTTTTTGCCATCCACCCGGATCTGGCCTTGATAGCTATTTTCCAGTCCCACCAATAAGCGTAACAGTGTAGATTTACCACAACCGCTGCTGCCCACAATACTAATAAATTCACCCGGCTGAATCTCTAGATTAATATCGTCCAGCACGGTTAATGCTTCATTATTTTGCGTCGGATAGGTTTTGCTGAGTTGCTGAATAGATACATGGCCGGTCTGTTGCTGTGTCATATCTCAATTCTCCTGTAAGGCTTGAGGCAATGGCGAATTAAAGCTTCGCCAATGACACTTCCGTCGATTTGATCAATACAACCACTTCAGAACCCACTTTAAGGTCTAGGTCTTTGACTGAACGGGTACTAATAATTGAAGTGAAAAGACCGGCTTTGGTTTCCACATTTATTTCTGAAACAACGTCACCTTGTAATACTTCTTGAATAACGCCTTTAAATTGGTTGCGTACGTTAACGGCTGTGATTGTCATTATAATTACCCTGTGTTTATGATGTTGTTAATATAAAATACTTTTGGCTGATTATTTATCTCGATTTAATATTTAGTTATGCGCGCTTTATTTATCTATTTAACAGATATATTTATCAAAAAGCGTTTATGCAGCAAAACAGATAATTAAATATCGTTTTATTATTTATTTTTCGATATTAAATATTTCATGATGAGCTGAATTTTTATAATGAAGCAAATCATATGTCTATATTAACGCACCCTAGCGTCAGTCAGACGGTTCGCTACGAACGCGCCCGAGCGACCGTCTTTGAAGATCCATTGTCAAAGGCATTACTTGAGCGCATTGAACAAATTGCGCCAAGCGATGCCAATGCCTTGATTATTGGCGAAACCGGTACGGGTAAGGAATTGGTGGCCAGACAAATTCACGCCTTGAGTTACCGTGCCAAAGGCCCTTTTATTGCGGTGAATTGCGGTGCTTTAACCGAATCTTTGGCAGAAAGCGAGTTATTCGGCCACGAAAAAGGCGCCTTTACCGGTGCGATTAATCAGCGGATTGGCTGGTTTGAAGCGGCGCATAATGGCACCCTATTTCTAGATGAAATTGGTGATTTATCACTGGCGATGCAGGTCAAATTACTGCGAATTTTACAAGAACGTGAAATTGTTCGGGTCGGATCCTTAAAACCGATTCGGATTAATGTACGCATTATTGCTGCAACCAATGTCGACCTTGAAAAAGCAGTGCTGGAAGGTAAATTCCGTGAAGATTTATTTTATCGCCTCTATGTCGCCTTGCTGCGTATTCCCAAGCTTTCAGAGCGTCGTGATGACATTTTACCCTTGGCTAAATTCTTTGTGGAACGCTACCAAACTGACCCGCATGCAACACCGTTACGTATCAGCCCACTGTCGGTAAAAAAGCTGTTACAACATCGCTGGCCGGGTAATATCCGTGAACTGGAAAATACCATTCACCATGCAGTTTTGGTCAGTCAAAATGGCGTGATTGAACCGGAAGATATCCGCTTTTCTAACCTGTTGCATAGCCGCAGCAAAGGGCAAAATCAGGGCGTACAGCAAAACGATTTAGAGCCAAGTGCATTGCCGGAAATTTTGGCCAATGCCGATGCTGAAAAATTATTGCAATCCACATTTCAGCATTTGTTCCAAGCCTCGCAACAATTGCCGCAACTGAATATTAATGAATTGATTGAAGAGCAATTTATTCGCAGCGCCTATACTTACTGCGAGTACAATCAGGTACATACCGCAAGGTTACTGGGTGTGACCCGAAATGTGATTCGTACCCGCTTAATGAAATATTCATTATTATAATAGGGCTAATTTTTAATATAAAATAATACATTCAAAAACATATTCATCATTTTATGACTTTGGTTTAAACAATATTTAAAATCAAAAATAAAAGTTATTATTTTTAAATTATCTTCATTTCATATTTTATTCAAAACATATAAAAGCAGATAAAAAAGCAGTGAATCAATACTGCTTTTTTGCATTTTAATTCTGAGGCATTAATATTATTCAGATGGATTACGTTTCCAGGCAGTAAAGTATTTTTCCAGTCCAATCAAAATATAGTTAAATGATAGACCGACCAGAGTAATCACCAAAATACCGACAAACATTTGCGGAATTTCAAAACTAAATTGTGAGTACATAATCAGGTAACCCAGACCGGCTTTGGCCCCAAACATCTCAACCGCAACCAGTGCCAGGATCGAGATCGCCCCTGCCAAACGGATGCCGACAAAAATAGTCGGTACAGATGCCGGTAAAATCACTTTATGAAACAACTGATACGGTTTTAAGCCCATGGTGCGTGCTGATTTAATCAGTAATGGATCAACGGTTTGTACGCCAGTAATGGTATTTAACAGAATCGGCCATGTGCATGCGTAAACTAACAGACTGATTTTAGACGCTTCGCCAATGCCTAGAAATAAAATAAACAACGGCATTAATGCAAGCGCCGTAGTATTACGGAAAAGTTCTAACAATGGGTTTAAAGTTTCTGCCACCAGTTTATACCAACCAATCACCAGCCCAAGTGGAATGGCAATCGCTAAGGCCAGAACAAAACCAACAATTGAGCGTTGAATACTGGCGCTAAAATGCGTGCCCAATTGCCCGCTTTGATACAGCTGCCATGCGGTATCTAACACCACAGACAACGGCGGTAAAAATGCAGGACTGACCACGCCTAAACGCGGCAAACTTTCCCAAAGTAATAAAAACAGAACAATGGCAATACTGCGTTTAAAAATCGTATTGAGCCAGGTCAGTTGTAAGCGTGGTTTTGCCGCAGTATAGGTTTGGCGATGCGCAATCGCCTGTTGAGTCGATGACATGATGAATATTCCTCTCATTTATTTATGCGTGAGCAAGCTGTTTATCTTTTTCGAGTGCCTGCGCCTTAATGACTTCTTCGCTTAAGAGCGACCAAATTTGATGACGAATTTTTCCGTATTCTGCCGTTGAACGGATATCCTCACCTTTGGCTTTCAGGCTGGCTGGAATATCGATGATTTCCTTAATACGCCCCGGACGTGAGGTCATAATCGCGACGCGCTGACTGAGGAAAATCGCTTCATCAATACTGTGAGTAATAAATACAATGGTCTTTTGCGAGCTTTGCCAAATCTTAATCAGCTCTTCTTGCAAGGTTTCACGTGTTTGCGCATCCAGTGCAGCAAAAGGTTCATCCATCAATAAAATTTCAGGTTCATAAGCAAGACTTCGGGCAATCGCCACCCGCTGTTTCATCCCGCCAGAAAGCTCATTCGGATAATATTTTTCAAAACCGGAAAGTCCGACTAGTTGCAGATAATATTGGGCTTTTTCACGACGGATTTTCTTGTTTACACCTTTGGCTTCCAAACCAAATTCAATATTTTCTAAAGCAGTCAGCCATGGATACAGCGCGTATTGCTGAAACACAATGCCGCGATCTAAACCGGGTTGGTTGATTTGCTTACCACTGAGCAGAATTTGCCCTGAAGATGGTTTGGTCAGTCCGGCAATCAGGTCGAGCAAAGTCGATTTACCGCAACCACTCGGGCCAACAATCGAAACAAACTCACCTTGCTTGATATCTAGAGTGACATTTTCCACTGCCACGAATTCTGGTTTGTAATTTTTACTATTGGGATGATTTTGTGCGGGAAAAACCTTACGCACGTGATCTAAATTTAAGGCACTGGTCATTTTTATATTCCTTTTAATCTTAATTTTTTTGCGCTGCGTAAGGGTTGTATTCATTGCTGTAGAGTGTGCTGACATTCAATTGATTCGGTTTAAGCTTTTGCTCTTGCACCAAGGCATTGACCCACGGCTGGAAGTCTTGATCTTTTTGTACGCCACCCACGTCATGTACCCCTGTACCGGTGTAGTATGGGATCAAGACTTTGGTTTCATTGCGCTGACGTTTATCAATAATGCTTTCCATACGTGCAATAATTTGTTCTTTTGGCGTGTTATGTAGCCACTCTTGTGCACGCGCCACACCGCTGACAAAGATTTTTGCAGCATCAGGATGTTGGGCAATAAAGTCTTTGCGCATTGAATAACTACCCGCAGTAAATGGCCCGTATAGCTCAATATCTTTAAACACTGGACGTACGCCACCGGTTTTTAATGCGCGTTTTTCCAGAATTCCAGAGAACACCGCAATATCAATTTGGCCATTACGCAAGGCTTGCTCGGCACTCACCGGTGGCAGCACAATCAGCTCAACATCACGAATCTCTTTTTCAGTTAAACCATGACGTAGTAAATAATCTTTGACGATAAATTCGTAATGAGCGCCAAAGGCATTCACCGCGACTTTTTTACCAATAAAATCACGTGCACCACGAATCTTGCTGTTTTCCAGCACATAGAAACCTGCATTCATCTCTTCATCACTGCCATAAGAGGCAACTACAGGCACAACATCCAGCCCTGCGGCAATGACTTTCACCACGGCGCCATTAAAGGCTGAAGCAAAATCAACATCACCAGAAACCAGAGTCAGTAAGTCTTGTGGGCCGCCTTGTACCGTACCGACGTAATCCAGTTTGATTTTGCCCAAATAGCCCAAGTCTTGCGCCAGTTCAGGCAAGGACACCAAACCCGGATAACTTTGGTAACGTAAATGGGTGACTTCTGCCGTGGGATTTTTATCGAGCTGCTGCGTGCTACAGCCTGCAACCACACTTGCACCGATCACTGCGCCCAGAATCGCTTTTTGCCAAAATTTAGGAAGTATTTTCATTGTTATTTCTCCTAGCTACGCTGCTGCCAGCGTAGTACTTTTCGTTCTATACGGGCAAGGATGCTTTTTAAAATCACCCCGACAATACCAATGCTCAACATGCCTAAAATAATCAAGGACACATTGAACTGTTCGCGACCACGAATGACCAAGTTACCGAGACCAACACCGTAATTGGCCAATAAAAATTCTGAGCCTACGGTTGCTAGCCAAGCGAAAATTAGGCCCAGTTGCAGACCGACAAAAATCTGTGGACTTGCTGCCGGTAAAATGAGTTTGCGGTAGGTATACAGTTTTGGAAATTGATAGACTCTTGCGACTTCGCTGTATTTCGCGCTGATGCTGCTGACGCCTTCTAAGCTATGCAGGGCTACTGGATAAAATACCGATAAGGCAATAAATAAGATTTTGGCGCCGTTGCCATAACCTAGAAAGGTCGAGATCAACGGCAACCATGCAAATAGCGATACTTGGCGTAACACATTAAAGCTGGGCGCAAAGATCCAGCTGACCCAACGCGTAGTACTGAGTGCAACGCCAAACGCTACACCCAAGCTTGCGCCAATGGCATAACCGGTGAAATTACGGCTTACACTTGCCACAAAACCTTGCCAGAATTCGGGTTGGCTAAAGCTTTGAATTGCACCGCTTAACACGGTCAATGGTGATGGAATCAATTTAGGATCGAGCCACTGTAAAGCTGAAGCCACTGCCCAAAGTGCAATAAATGCAATCGGTAAAATCAGGGCTTGCAGCACTTTAAGACTTTTTTCAAAGCCTGAATTTACGCTGATTGCTGATTTTTCAAGACTGAGTTCTGACATGATTAATCCCCTACTCGCGTTGCGTAAAAACGAGCAAGACGTTCAAAGGCAGCCAATACGCTATCTAAAACAAAGCCCGTGATGCCAATTAAAATAATGCCCATGAAAATAATATCCATCTGCATGAGCTGGCGTCCCCAAACCATCAGAAAGCCAATCCCTTCACTGCTTGCTAGCAGCTCGACAAACACCAAAGCCAACCAGGCCTGCATTACACCTTGGCGCAAACCGCTGATAATCGCCGGTAGACTTGCCGGTAAAATCACTTTGGAAAAAGTCTGGAATTTGGAAAATTGATAGACCTGCGCCACTTCAAGCAAACGATCTGGCACTTGTTGAATGCCTTTAAAGGTCGCAATCAATACTGGAGAAATCACCGCAAGCGAGATCGTAACAATCTTCAAGGCTTCATCAATACCCAAGAAAATCATCAGTAATGGAATCCAGCCGATAATCGGAAATTGGGTCAGCAAATGAATGCTCGGCAAGACAAAACGCTGTGCACGCTGTGATAGCGCAAACCAAATCCCAAGGCTCAAACCCATGCTGACACCTAAAGACACGCTCCATAAAATACGTTTGGCACTGATCAAAAAGTGAAATTGCAAATCGCCCGACTGCCACAGTTCAACGGTTGTGCTCCACACCAACTGCGGTGCTGGCAAAATCTGTTCCGGCAACCACTGCTGCACGGTTGCCACATACCACACAGCCAGCAACAACACCGGTAGCAGCAGACCACAAGCCAATTGCAAGGTTACTTTTAGGTATTTCTTAAAAAATTCAAATGCACTACGGTAACTTTGCCACTGTACCGAATGTGCGGTTACATTCGTAAGGCTCATGATTCTTGTCCTTCTGCGAGTTGTTGTGAATCATCAGGTCTTAAAAAAGAGATAAATGCCTGATCACGAGAGATCACTAAAATCAGTCCAATAAAAGCCAGACCAATCGGGAAAAATAGATTTTGTAAGCCAAGGCTGGCACCAAAGGCAGCCCCTAAAAAGCCGCCAAACAAGCCGCCAGCTGGCCCAACCAAGGCCAAGATCGGTGAGATTTTTGCCATGGCAGTTTGCTCGCCGACTTTGGCAAAGGACATGAAATTGGCAATGTGCAGCATGCCCAGACCAAGTCCCAACATCAGCGATGCCGGCCACATCCAAAAAGTAATGGGTGTAATGGCTAAAATGAGTAATGCGCTGCTGATTAAGCTCAGCCCAATCCAGTAAAATTTTGCATAGCCAATCAGTTCAGCCAAACCACCAAGGGTGAATAAGGAACCGACAAAGACGATCCCTTGTGTGGTCAGTAGCATTACCGCGACGGATTCAGACAGTGAAAAACTTTGAATAGCGATAACCACAATAAAAAAACCAAAATAGTTATTCGCGACACTGCTTAAAAACTCTAAGGCGCAGACCATACGCAGCGCTGCATGGGTTTTCAGTAATGCCAGCGGTGCAACCACATCACGCCATTGAAAGCTGGGTGCATTGGCTGCGGTTTTATGAATCTGCTGAAAGCAAAATGGCGCAAAGATCAGTGTGGCTAAAAATAAAAACGCTACGCAGTAGAAACTGCCGCCATAACCAAAATGCTGAATCAGCAATACGGTTAAGGCCGGTGCAATCAGGAAAAATCCCATCATGTGTGAACCGCGGAACCAGCCTGCTTTGGCCGGTCCGAGACGTTTTAAATTGCTCAGAAAAACCGTATTAATCGAGACAAAGCGCATCGGTAAAACAAAGCTCACCAATGCCGTCACCATCAATAAATACCAGGCACTTTCCTGCAGCGGTGTCAGTGCATATAAAGCTGCACCCATCACACTGCCCAGACTAAAAACTTTCAGGGAACCCAAACGCTGCACCAAAACACCAATCGGCAGCGCCATAAACAAGATGCCCACACTTTGTGCTGCAGCAATCAATCCAAGCTGAAGCTCTGTCGCTTCAAGTTGCACGGCGTACAATGAAATCAAGATACGGGCAACCCCAACCCCAAGACCTGCAATAATCGTCAGCAGCACAAAACTGCCCATGAATTTCGCGGTTAAAGGGGTAGAGACAACATTAGTTTCAATCGGATTCATGACTACATTCCTGAATTATTTAGGCTGGCCATTGGCATTAAATTGACGCCAATAGTTCTGCAAATTCAGTTCTTTTAAAGCATTGTTTAAATACTTTGGTTCGTACCAGGTTTTGGTATCGACATCACGGCGGATGAGTTTTGCATCTTTGGCAATTTTTAATGCGCTGTCGATTTGTGAACGGTGGAATTCATCCAGTAATGGGGTATTGCGATCTTTCAGGTTCCAGCCATCCCAGGTTTTTTGATAGTCGACCAATGGAGTGCCGCTTTGTGACCAGAGCTTATATTGGGTAACACGGTTGGCTTCTTCTGAACTCCACTGTGCTTGTTTAATCAGTGTAGTGACCACACGCTGTACAATTTCTGGGTATTGTTTTTCAAAACTTTCTGTTACCCAAAACTGGCTTAATCCAGAAACTTTTGGATCTTTAATTTCAATCAGGGTTTTTGCCACACCACGAGCTTGTAAACTAAAGGGTGAAGTAATCGTGGCATCAATATCTCCGGTCGCAAGTGCAGTACGCGCTGAATAACTATCTTGCGAGATGCTTCGTACATCACGTTCAGTTAAGCCATATTTTGCGAGGACTCTTGCATATACAATCTGACCTGCTGTTCCTTTGAAAACCGAGAATTTTTTACCTTTTAAATCAGCAACGGTTTTCGCATTCGAATCTGCCGGTACAACGACATAAACTGGACCAAAACGACCAGTCGAAAATAGTACTTTGGTTTTTAGACCTGTAGAGCGGCCAACCAATGAAGGCAAGTCTCCGTGATAAGCAAAATCGACTTTACCATTAGCCAAAGCTTCATTGGTTGCAGGACCTGCGCCCGGGAAGAATAACCATTTCACGGCAATACCATCTTTTTTAAATTCTTGTTCAAGTACTCCACGTGCTTGTGCTGTTGCAATAGAAACATTCCCGATCCTAGGTTTTCCTCCTTCTCCCGCACCCGACAAGGAAATACGAATTTCCTTTGGACTTGCTGCCTGTATCTGCAAACTCAAACCTAGTGCAGATAAAGCCAAGAAGGTTGCGGTAATTTTTTTAGAGAATGCTTTCATATGTTATGTCCTCAATTTAAATGTTATGAATAATTAAAAGGTGTACTGAAATTGCGCTTGCAATTCATTGGTGTCTTTTTGGGCTGCAGCTTCTATGTCATAGATGTAATGATTGAGCTGTAACTGGAATTTGGTGGTCTGGGCAAAAAACAGGTTTAAGCCCAGTGAATGAATGTCGTATTCACCAATGCGGCCACTTGCACTATCGAGATAATTTTTCTGATTTTTATTTGGGTTATAGCTGTCGTAACGGTAGTAACCCTGAATCGATTTCGGCCAGAAATCGTCAAATTTGGCATTGGATTTAATGCTGTTATAGAACTGGTCACCCAAGGTATAGAACGCAGTAAAGGTATGCCCTTCTGCTTTGGCTTCTTTAACTGCAGGCGCAGCCGTGTCGATATAATCTGTCTTGCCTTGCAGATATTCATAGGTCACGCCAAACGGTGCATGGTTATAATAAATATCGAAGCCTAAACGGTCTTTCTTGGCTTTGTTGTCAGTAATACCTGAACCAGACAGTTTTGCTTCACCTTTGATATAAGACGCGCCAACCTTGAATTCACGTAACCAACTTGCATAGTCAACAGGCAAAGTGAACGCCACACGGCCGATATAGTCCTTGCCATTATTGTCATCGGTTTTATTGCTGCCATTACCGTTGGTCACACCAATTGCATATTCAAACAATGGCGCACGGTAATTCGCACCGTAGTCAACAAATGGCTTGGCATCGCCACGAACAATCAGGCCATTTTGGCGGGTAAATAAACCCAAGTATGTTGCTGCAGATGCGGTGCTAATGGTTGGACGCAAGTCTTCAGGTGACTGTACATCTAGACCAAAAGGCAGCAATTGCTGACCTAAAGTCAGGTTAAGTTTTGCTGTCTCGAGTCCTGAGTTAGTCGACAGTACGTGATAACGCAAATAAGCATCGAGCAAGTTAAAGTTGCTGTTATTGCTGCCATCGTTACGTTTTGAATAACCGAACGATGCTTGGTAATCGAGGTTTTTGCCTTCGTTATAATCTTTAAATAAGTTACCGCGTACACCGAGTAATGCTGTGCCAATATCAAAGGTCGATTTAGGCGTATTGGGTGCAGTGTTATTGTCTTGTACATTGGCACGCAGCTGAACCGTACCGAACAAAGTCGTATCACGCGCTGACTTCACGGTTTGGCGCTCATACTGACGCGACTGATCATATTTATAGTTTTCTACATCGGCACGTAAACCTTCAATATCATCTGAGGTTGCCGGTGTTGGACCTGCAGCCAATTCAGATGCTTCAATATCTTCACTGCTATAACTTTCTATACTGTCATTCACCGGTGCAACAACAGCCGCTTTGGTTTGGGGCTGTGCTTCAACGGCATTTAAGCGTTGTTGCAGGGTTTCAATTTGTTGTTTCAAGCTACTCAGCTGTTTTTGTAAGTCAGCCTCACTGGCAAAACTCAATTGACTGGTTGCAGATAAAATCAATGCTACTGCAAGGTTTAACGATGTTTTTTTCATACTCTCATTTCACTTCTTTTTTGTGCCCCAAAGCGCAAAGCTGCCCCAACCCCAAGCCAAGGACTTGGGGGTAAATGTAGTGCGTGGGAAATACGGGTTATGCGGCCTGTTCGCTGTTCAGTCTTTTTCTTTATTTCCTGAAAAGGAACTTTGGGTGATTCAAGTGATTAATCATCCAGATCATCCAGATCATCCAACAGCCATTTTTAAATCGATTTCTGTTAGCGACAGCATGTATGGCCACACATGGTCATGCATATCACTAAATAAGTTGAATTCATGCTGGCTATGCTCAAGCGCTGCGGTTTAGCTTTTAAATGGTGTAAATTGCGCATAGGTTTTGGCCTATTCTTCATATTTTCATTCTTATTATTTCGCAACAACCATACCAACTATTTAACCTATTGTTTTAATTAAGCTTACTTGCTTTATCCCAACTAAACATGTTGGTTTTAACGCGGTATATCTGTTGATATTTCAACACTTGCTTATTTAAATTCAGCTTGTTTCTATATTTTTATTTCTTATTTTTAGATATAGGCGCTTTTTAGAGTTAAATACTATTTTGGCCAGTTTTGGGACATTTTAGGCATAAAAAAACCCGCTATGCGCGGGTTTAAATGGCTAGAATTTTAAGCCGATTTCTTGTTCTTATTGCCTAATTTAGTGGCGAATGCCATAACGCGTTGATAACCCGTCGGCAAAATTCGCTGCATCAAATCAACAGCTTTAGCATCATTACCAATCAATAAACGGCGTTTATCTTTTTGCACCGCTTCAATAATTTGACGCGCGGCTTCTTCAGGTGGGCAACGTAATAATTTATTAAAGGATTTTGCCGATTTTTCCGGATGCATGCCTAAAGTTCGAATACTGTCATTCATTTTTGCCGCATTGGCAATATTGGTCCGAATACCGCCCGGGTGAACACATAACGCACTTACACCACAGTTTTCCATATCCAGTTCCTGACGCAGTGATTCGGTAAAACCACGTACTGCAAATTTGGTGGCGTTATAGGCAGACTGGGTCGGTTGTGCAGTTAAACCAAACAAACTGGAAATGTTGATGACATGCCCATCACCCGATTTCTTGATTAAAGGTAAAAACTCTTTGGTGCCATAGACCACACCCCAGAAGTTAATATTGACAATCCATTCCAGCTCTTCGTAACTTGCCCCTTCAACGGTTGAACCCAGTGCGACCCCGGCATTGTTAAAAATCATGTTGACTGAACCATGATTTTGCACGGTATCCGCAGCCCATGCTTTCATGGCATCCCGGTCAGCCACATCCAGCTTCTTGGTGGTTACACGCACATGACTTTCTTTGACCAGTTCAACTGTTTGCGCCAAACCTTGCTCATTCACATCACTTAAGGATAAATGACAACCTTGCTTTGCCAAAAGTACAGCCAACTGCTGGCCAATCCCTGAACCCGCACCGGTAATTGCAGCGACTTTATTTTTAAAATTTTTCATGACTCATCCTTATCCAGTTTTTTCTGCACCATTCACCTAGACATCGCGATTATTTTTCTGTTGTGATGAAATGCAGTTCATCTATCCAATATAATTTTGACAATACATATTGTCAATATAATATATGATCAATAGCAAGATCAAAGCGCATCTGGCCATTTGTGACATAGGTCTGAGAGTAAATTATTGTTAATATAAGGCAAAATCTAGATTTAATTCGGCAACTACATTTATGACTGAACCATACGAAAATCTTGAAGAAAAACAAAATAAGCTGTCGCAAACTAAAGAACGTCAATTTAAAGGCCTGTCTTTAACTGAGCGTAAACAGGCACGTCGTGAAAAGTTGATTGAAGCCGGCATTGAAGCTTATGGAACGCATGGTTTTTTTGCGGTGACGGTAAAAGATATTTGTAATGAAGCCAAACTGACCGAACGCTATTTCTATGAATCTTTTAAGAAAAGTGATGAACTTTTTCAAACCATCTTTTTAAAATTGATCGATCAATTGCAGCACAATGTCATGCAAGCCATCATGCAGGCATCAACCGATCCGCGAAAAATGATTGAATCTGGCTTAACTGCATTACTGACCACCTTAAAAGATAATCCGCGTATGGCACGGATTATTTATATCGATGCCATGCTGGTTCAGGAACTGCATAATCAGGCCACCATTCATGAAACCATGTTGCGTTTTGACCGCATGATTCATGCCTTTGTCATGTTAATGATGCCGCATATTGACCGTTCCGAGCGTGAAATTTCTTTGGTTGCAACTGGGTTAAATGGCTATGTCACTCAAATTGCGATTCGCTGGGTCGTAAGTGGTTTTAAACAGTCGATGCAAGAAGTTTTATCGTCTTGCAGTATCGTTTTTCTGTCGCTGCTGGATACTTTTTCAGAAAAAGAAAAAATATTGAAAAAAGAAAGTTCATCTTAAAAAGACGCGTCAAATACATACAATGTGTTGAATTCATTATATTTAGATGACTGATTTGTTTTTAGATTTTCATTTTTCGGCAGAAAAATTGTCACATTTCTTTGCGAAAATTGGCTTATAGCCCTTTTCTGCAATGATACTGTCATAATTAATCTTTGTAATAAGCCTGTCATAAATACAAAACGGTTCACCGTTAACATCAAATAGGATATTGCGTTGTGAAAGATGACTATATATTAATCGTCGATGACGAACTTCCCATTCGAGAGATGATTCATACCTCTTTAGACATGGCAGGCTTTCAGTGCTTACAGGCAGAAGATGCGAAACAGGCCCACCAGATGATCGTGGATCAACGCCCTGCGCTTATTTTATTAGATTGGATGTTACCGGGTGGGATTAGCGGGGTTGATCTCTGCCGCCGTTTAAAACGCGACGAAAGCTTAAATGAAATTCCAGTGATTATGCTGACTGCACGTGGTGAAGAAGACCATAAAGTACAAGGCCTCGATGCCGGTGCAGATGACTATATGACCAAACCTTTCTCGACCCGGGAACTGGTGTCACGGATTAAAGCGGTGTTGCGCCGTGCCAATGCCTTGAGTGGCGAAAAAACCATTGATGCCAATGGCCTGGTGCTTGATCCGGTCAGCCAGCGCGTCAGTTTCGGTGATCATATTTTAGAGATGGGGCCAACAGAATACCGTTTGCTGGCATTCTTCATGACCCATCCAGAACGTGCCTATACCCGCGCTCAATTGCTTGATCAGGTTTGGGGTGGTAACGTATATATTGAAGACCGTACCATTGATGTGCATATTCGCCGTTTACGTAAAGTGCTGGAACCTTTTGGGGTAGACCGCTATATACAAACCGTTCGTGGCACAGGTTACCGTTTTTCGACCCGCGCAGATGTCGCTTTAGGTTAGCCGTTTTTTAGGTAAATTGCGTTTTATGTATGAACCCTACCCCGTCCCAGAACTTGCACGAGAACATAAACGGTTCCGCTATAGCAGCTTATGGACTTTTGCCAAGCAAGATTTACGGTTACTTGCCTTTTTACTGCTGATTGCAGGTTTGATGGGTATTGGGATTGGGTATTTCTGGATTTTTATTTTTATTGCGTTCGCGACGTTTTTTGCCTTGCAACTGCGTTCACTGTATCTGGTGAATGAATGGATTTCCAACCGTCCTTATGATGTTCCGCCCAACTTGGATGGCATCTGGGGTGCATTGCTGTTTAATGTTTATCGTGCACAGCGTCAGGAACGTATTGTCCAGGCAGAAATGGTCGGCTTGATTGACCGCGCACAATCGTCCTTGGTTGCCCTGGCCGAAGCTGTGGTTCTGATTGATGAACTGCACCAGATTGAATGGTGGAATCCCGCAGCGGAAAAGTTGCTCGGGATACAACCCCTAGATCGGGGGCGTAATATTTTAACCCTGCTGCGTCAGCCAAATTTTATTGAATATTTTAACAATATAGATCAGGCACCCGACGGCTTGAAAATGAAATCTTCAGCCTTTGAAGACCATTATGTACAGGTCAAAATGACCCGTTTTGGTGGCGAGAGCCGTCTATTGGTGGCCTATGACGTCACCCGCATGCATAATCTGGAACAAATGCGTAAAGACTTTGTCGACAATATTTCCCATGAACTGCGTACGCCCCTGACCGTACTCAGTGGTTATATTGAGACCTTTACCGATCAGGAAGATTTAAATCCACGCTGGAAACGTGCCTTTGACCAGATGCAAGCACAAACCAGACGGATGAATGCCTTGGTCAATGACTTGCTGTTACTGTCACGTTTAGAAAGCAACAAGCAGATTGCCAAGAACCAGATTATTGAAATGCCGGGGCTGATGAACCAGCTGTTTGATGATGCTCAAGCCTACAATGTCGACTATCACCACACATTAAATTTAGATATCGACAGTCATTGCGACCTGATTGGTTCAGATACCGAACTTGCCAGTGCCTTCAGCAACCTGATTACCAATGCCATTAAATACACGCCTAAAGGCGGAACCATTACCATGGGCTGGCATGATGATGGCGAGCATGGCATCTTTACGGTTGAAGATACCGGCATCGGGATTGACCCCAAACACTTGCCACGTTTAACCGAGCGTTTCTATCGTGTTGACAGCGCGCGTAGCCGTCAAACCGGCGGAACCGGTTTAGGGCTGGCCATTGTCAAACATGTACTGATGCAACACGGCGCACATTTAGAAATTGAATCAAAAGAAAATCAAGGCTCAACCTTTAAAGTGATTTTTCCGAAAGAACGCCTCTATCACATGAACTAGAGGTAAAGTAAAAATCTGGCTTAATCTAAGCCAGGTTCTGTTCTTTAAACTTTGCGCGCTGATAAGCCGGACGCTCTGCCAAACGTTTTACATAGGCCGTGATATAAGGATATGAGCCTGATGTTCTTGACTGAATGGCCTCTAATGGAAAACCCATCTGAATATCGGCAAAAGAAAATTCGCCTGCCACATATTCATGCTTCGCCAAATAATCTTCCAGATAATTAATATGATCTTTTAAACGCGGTTGAATAAACCCGGCCTTCACCCCTGCGGTGATTTTTTTCGCGACCGGTTTTACCAGCCATGGAACCTGTTTCGGTACATTGTTCATGACCAATTGCATCACCAGTAAAGGCATCAATGAACCTTCTGCATAATGCATCCAGTAGCGGTATTGCTGCTGATCTTTTTTATTCTGCAGTTTAAATTGCTGCTGCTGATCATAGTTTTCTTGCAGATATTGCAAAATCACTGCAGATTCGGCAATGGTTTGATCGGCATCGGTCAACACTGGGGCCTTGGCTAAAGGATGAACCAGTTTTAATTCAGGTGGCGCGGCAAAAGTCGGTAAGCGCTTATAAAACTTCACCTGATAATCCAGAGCCAGCTCTTCTAAAGCCCATAAAATCCGAAAGGAACGCGATTGATCTAAGTGGTGTAAGGTAATCATTATTTTGCTCTCTATTTTTTTCTGCATTGACTATACGCATAGCCCTAAAAAAATGACATCCTGCTTTACACAAAATGTCATTTCGATCTGCTCATCAACTTAGACAAATACAGTATGAATCTCCAGGCTACGTAATAAGGTCTTGGTCACTGGCGTTTTACTGCTGATGTCTAAAACCTTTTGCTTCAGCTCATCCGATAAGGGCTGTGCAAAAGACAAACGCCGTTCAATCCACTCTTTGCCTTCTTTATTGGCATTGAAATCGGCTTCAACAGAAAATTTGCCCAGCTCTATGTCTTTATGACTGGCATACATTCGCAGCGTGATCATGGTACAAGCAATCAGACCGGAACAAATCAAATCATAAGGTGCAGGGCCTTTATCCTGCCCACCAAAAAATTCGGGTTTATCCATCATAAATTGATGCGTTCCAGTCCTGATCTCGCCCGACCAGGGCTCAGCCAAGCGATGTACTTCTGCATTTGCAATAATGGCCATGAGGATGATAATTCCTAAATTTTATCTTTATTTTTTAAATTTGGTCTTTATTTAGAGGCACGCATTTTATCCGGAAATGCCGGCGCTTCCAAGCGTGGTCCTGGATAGTCAGCGATACTACCAAAACGTTCATGTTGTTCAATCCAGTGATCACGCGCCTGGCAAAGTTCTTCCTGAGTACGGCCGACAAAGTTCCACCACAAGAGTATTGGCGACTCAAAAGGTTCACCGCCCAGCAACAGAATACGACTGCCCTTATGCAGCTGAATTTCAATTTCAGCAACGCCCGGCTCAAGAACAACCATATTTTCTTCAGTCAGTTCATGCCCGTTCACCACAGCAGCCCCATCCAAAGCCATGAAACCATATTCAAATTTTGGATTGAGTTTAATTCGGGTCGTGGTCGATTCTTTGGCGGTTAAATCCACACCGAGTAATTCTGTATGTACGGCTACCGGTGATTTGGTTTTTAAAAACTCACCGACCAGTACGGTAAATTCAACCTGATCTTTTTCAACCACAGGAAGTTCCGGATAATGATCAAAGCAGGGTGCCATATTTATTTTATCATCAGGCAGTGCAATCCAGAGCTGCGCCGCATGCATATGGGTTTCAGTTTCCGGAGCAACTTCAGTATGTGAAATGCCGTAGCCTGCTGTCATTAAATTGACCTGCTTGGGGCGAATCAACTGTTTTGTGCCCAGACTGTCGGTATGCATCATGGTGCCTTCAATCATCCAGGTGAAGGTCTGTAAACCGATATGTGGATGCGGTCCAACATCCAGGCCATCGCCTTGCGGAAAAGTCACCGGACCGGCATGATCCAGGAAACACCATGCGCCAATTAAGCGTTTATGGCGACTTGGCAAAGCACGCTTGATCACGGTTCCCTGCCCAATTTCCGCGCTACGTAAAGGAAATTCCTGAATAAACTGGTTCACATATTTTTCACAATCATCTGAATCAGAAAGCTCTGTATAGTTGCTGTTGGTCATATTTTTATCCTGAATCGTATGGACTAAGCGCGCTTTAATAGCCTGAATTTATGCTTATGATCATATAGGCTCTTAGCGATTCAGCCTATAGCTAAGTTAATACGCTGAATACCATATGTAGGACAATATTATTTTTGAAATTTTCCTTAATAAAACAAGACCTTTATTTTTCATTTACCTTACTATTTATCTCCTATTCATATGAATTTTATATATAAATAAAATTTTGTCACAATTGACTTAACCATTCATTGTTTATCTTATATACAAAATTTAGTGCTCAACCTATTATTCTTGCTTTATGAATCCCACACAGAAAGGGGTATCTCCATGTTGAGCGGAGATCAACAAAAATTTTATAACAACAATGATAAAAATCCTCATCAGACTGGGATCAATGAGGCTAAAAATTTACATCATGAAACTGCTTATATTTTACCCAAGCAGCTGTGTACGATTGAAAATCGGAAAGTGATAGAACAGGAATTACAGCATCCAGCCACACGCATTCCAGACCAATTTCAACCATATTACTTGGACTACCAAAATAAGCACCAACGACAATTTTTAAAATGCGTCAATTTTATAGGCCAGATTACCTTTTTAAGTTATTTCTTTGTAGACTGGTTGCTGATCCCTGAAATAGGCATGCTTTCCGGTATTTCCCGGCTCATTCTTGTGGTCTGTGCCATATTAATCAACTGGCTCGCATTTCGTTACTGCAAAAATATTAAAATTCTGGATAGCTTGCTTCCCGTCTATGTGGCGGCAGCAGCTGCACTGTGGCTGGGTCTGCTGATGTTGTCACATAGTGCACTGGTGACAACCTATATATATGCCGCGGTAATTTTTATTTTATTGGGCAATTTGTGTGTACAAGTCTCCTTTCGAAATTCAATTTTCACCTCTGCGCTGATTAGTGCTGTCATTTTTCATGGTGTATTTCAGTTGGTCAGCTTGGAGGAAATTGTTTTATTTTCGCTCATCTATGCCCCTATTTTATTCCTCAGCATGTATATCAGCTGGAATAATACTTTAAATTCCAAACGCAATTTTTTGCGGGTTCTATTAAATGACTGGAACTACTACGCCTTAAGTGAACTGGCACATACAGATGAGTTAACCCAGCTCAACAACCGTCGACAGTTTTTGCAGGTTGCCGAACAAACCATTCAGAAATGGCCAAAATATAATTTGGCCTGTCTATTGATGCTGGATATCGACTTTTTCAAAAAAATTAATGACACGTATGGACATGATGTAGGCGATGAAGTGCTTCGGATCCTCGCTGAAATTGCGCGTAAGGAAATGCGGCATACAGATGTCTTGGCCCGTTTTGGCGGAGAGGAATTTATTGCATTGCTGCCCAATACCACACTGGAAGATGCCATCGCCATCGCCAATCGATTATGCCGGACCATTGAAAGTCATCAAATCTCTATTAAAGATAAGCTGTTTTTAAATTTTAGTGTCTCGATTGGGGTGTCCCAATTACAACCCAATCAAAAGGATTTGAGTTTACTGATTAAAAATGCAGATATTGCCCTGTATCAAGCCAAGAAAAATGGCCGCAATCAGGTGGCTATTTATAATTATGGCTAATTCAAATCAATCGCTAAAAAGTCTCTTCATCAAATAATTCTGCTCAGTTTTATCAACAGAGATACGAACTCGGCTTAATCATTTGATAAAAACTTACAACTTATTGATGTAAATTAATTATTTATTTGGTTTTACGACTCCTTTACCATAGAATAAAAATTAATCTATTACATCTATACAAAAAGAATAAAGCACACTTCTATCAATTTAGTAGAAAAATATAATGATCGATAAATATAAAAAAGAATCTCGTTACTCTATTCAAGAGATTTTAAACCGCCCTTTTGCGCAGATTCCTTCATCCCTGGAACATGAATTTCATAGCTATCAAAAAGACCAAATTTTTAAATTCTTATTGCAAGTCAACATTCTTGCCCAATGTGCCTACGTCTTTTACAGCATTGCAGATTGGTTTATTCTTGCTGATGTTGGCCTGCTTGCGGTGTGGCTGAAACTGTCTTATACCGCTTTGATCAGTCTGGTCACGATCCTAATTTACAAATTTAGTCGAAGCCTTAAATTATTTGATTTAATGTTGCCCCTCTCCATTATTGGGGCCGCTGCGATCTGGTTTTATTTACTCAATTTATCGCATAGTCCCGACACGCCCATTTATTTGTATGCCTCTTTAATCTTTGTGGTCTTGGCCAATCTGTGTGTACAAATCCGTTTTATTCCTGCAGTGGTCATCTCGCTGATCATTTCTACAGTGATTTATATCGGGGTTTATTGTGTTGTTAATGCTGACTGGCATCAAATAAAGCTATTTTCTCTCATCTATACGCCGGTATTTATATTCAGTCTTTATATCAGCTGGACTTCAACCCAAAAATCAAAAATGTTATTTTTACATAGCAAATTAGATGAAATTAATTGTCAAGCGCTTAATATTATTGCGCACCCCGATGTCCTGACCGGGTTACATAACCGTCGTCAATTTACGCAACTGGCCGAGCAAGAAATCCAGTCGGCGCAAAAATTTGCTCATCCTATTTGTTTATTAATGTTCGATGTAGACGAATTTAAAAAAATTAATGACAGTTATGGGTATGATATTGGCGATCAGGTTTTACAACAGATCGCCGAAACCAGCAGCAATATTTTACGTGCCAATGACGTGCTAGCGCGTTTTGGTGGGGAAGAATTTATTATGCTGTTACCACGCGCGCATTTGGAACAGACCCGGCAAATTGCTGAACGTTTACGCAAAGCCATTGCACATAGTCATTTAATCATTGGTGATGGCACCAAGATCCAATACACCATTTCCATTGGCATCGCTGAATTTAGTGTTCAAAATCCAGATTTGAATAGTGTTATTAAACGTGCTGATGAAGCACTTTACCAAGCCAAAAAGAATGGACGTAATCAAACCCGAGGTTATCAGCCTTTCAAGCCTTAATCTTTTGTGTAAATAAAAAAGGACGCAAAAGCGTCCTTAATAATTATCTTCATCAAATCGATCTTGATCAATTTTATAAATATGAAAACTGCGCTCGACTTGCACACCCAATCCAAATTCAATCATGAGTGACGTGAGTTTATCGCCATCAATTAAGACAATTCCAGATTTTTTAGCTGATTCAATCGCTTCTTTACTAAAATTTGATGTCGTTATAAAAACACCTTTCTTCGCGACTTGATCCGCCAAAGCACCTTTAAATTGCTGAATATCAGGACGACCGACAGTATTTTCCCAGCGCTTGGCTTGAATATAAATTTTATCTAGCCCTAAACGGTCTTCACTGATCACACCATCAATTCCACCATCGTTAGTTTTACCAATCGCTTGAGCAGCATCTTGATGTGAGCCGCCATAACCCATCGCAACAAGAAGGTCGACAACCAGTCTTTCAAAGAAAGAAGGGGATTTATTTTTAACTAAAGTTAATAAATCACTTTTTAATGATTCATTTAATAATTTTGAGTTCTTATCAATAATCTCTTCAGGCAAGTCTTCATCCTGCTCTACTTCAACAACAGCGTTGATTAATAAATGAGTTGGACTTATAAACTCTTTAAAACCCTCAAATTCTGAAAGATTTTTTGTAGAAAACTTTTCAATTTTAGCTAAATTAAAATTTTGTCCAATTGAAGTCAAAGTAAAATTACTCGGAGATGTGTACTCCAATAAACCCGCTTTCTTAAGATAGGTTTTTGCCCACTGAAAACGATATTTAATTAAATTTTTTCGATTTTGCATTTTTAATTGTTTATCAGCTTCACTTAATTTTAATTCTTTTGAAATCAAAAACAGAGCTTCTTCATTACTGATTTCATTTTTATGAATCTACATGACTTTGATTAATGGCTTCATTAAATCGTAATGGGTATACATAACATCATTTTAATCACTTATTTTGATATATATTAAAAAAAAGAGCGCCTAAGCGCTCTTTTTTCTAGTAATTTTCTTTAGAAAATTACTCCCATTCAATTGTCGCTGGTGGCTTAGATGACACGTCATATACAACACGTGAAACGTCAGCAATTTCGTTCATGATACGCGTTGAAATTTTATCAACCAATTCATATGGAAGATGAGCGAAACGCGCTGTCATGAAGTCCACGGTTTCCACTGCACGTAGTGCAATTACCCATGCATAACGGCGACCATCACCCACTACACCCACCGATTTAACAGGTTGGAATACAGCGAAAGCTTGAGCAGTTTTGTCATACCAACCGCTGGCACGAAGTTCTTGCATGAAAATGTCATCTGCTAGACGAAGAATGTCAGCATATTCTTTTTTCACTTCACCCAAAATACGCACGCCTAAACCTGGACCCGGGAATGGATGACGGTAAAGCATTTCATGTGGCAAACCTAAAGTGGTACCTAAACGGCGTACTTCATCTTTAAACAAGTCACGAATTGGCTCAACCAACTCAAATGCCAAATCTTCTGGTAAACCACCCACGTTGTGGTGTGATTTAATTACGTGTGCTTTACCGTTTTTAGTCGCAGCAGATTCGATCACGTCTGGGTAAATCGTACCTTGAGCCAGGAAGTTGACGCCATCTAGACCACGTGCTTCTTCAGCAAATACTTCAATGAATTCACGGCCAATGATTTTACGTTTTTTCTCAGGATCAACTTCACCTGCAAGTGCAGACAAGAAACGCTCTTCAGCATCGGCACGAATCACACGGATCCCCATGTTTTTTGCAAACATGTCCATCACTTGCTCGCCTTCGTTCAAACGGAGCAAACCGTTATCTACGAATACACAAGTCAACTGATCGCCAATGGCTTTGTGAAGAAGTGCAGCAACTACAGATGAATCCACGCCCCCTGAAAGGCCAAGCAATACTTTTTGATCGCCAATTTGTTCACGCAATTGTTCAACACGGAGGTCGATAATATTTTCAGAGTTCCAAAGATTACGACATCCGCAAATGCTGTGTACAAAGTTAGACAATAACTCTGCGCCTTTTGCAGTATGAGTGACTTCTGGATGGAACTGGACACCGTAAAAACGACGTTTTTCATCGCTTACCGCTGCAAATGGACAGCTTGGCGTGCTGGCAGTCACAGAGAAACCTTCTGGAATCGCACTGACTTTATCGCCATGACTCATCCAAACATTCAGTTTGTTTTCGCCATCGTCCAAATCGCCAAGAAGCTGGTCACGGACTAAAACGTCAACTGCCGCATAACCAAATTCATGCACTGTGCCTGGCTCTACTTTACCGCCAAGCTGTTCAGACATGGTTTGTAAGCCATAGCAAATGCCCAATACAGGGACACCCAGGTTAAATACAACTTCAGGTGCGCGTGGACTACCTTCTTCATGAACACTTTCAGGACCACCCGATAAGATGATACCGTTTGGATTAAATGCGCGAATGTCTTCTTCAGACATGTCATAGGCATACATTTCAGAATATACACCAGCTTCACGTACACGACGTGCAATAAGCTGACTGTATTGAGAACCGAAGTCCAAGATCAGGATGCGGTCTTCAGTGATTTGAGTATTGGTAGTCATGACAAACAACTATGTAAGGCAAACGAAATAAGCGCTGCATTCTATCATTTTTCGCCGCATTAAGCACACTATTCGCACAAGGCCTGTATTCAATTGATTGCATGATATTTTGATCATAAAAAAGCACCCTTTCGAGTACTTTTTTATGTAGATGTTTTTTCTATTTTAAGCGCGGCCATATTTTCGATCCATTACCATGAGTGACAAGCTCACCAATGAGTTTAACGTTATCAATGATGTTCAAACCGATTGGTTTCCAGAAGACATCTGACAGATCAATGCTGGTTATACCAAGTCCATTTATCAGATTGATTTTCCATTTTTCCAATTTGAACGACATCAATATCCGTCGCTTGACCTGTATTGGTATCCACTTCACCAATCACCTTAACTTTATCACCTGCTTTCAAGCCCATCGGTCTCCATAAGTCAGAATCCACTTCCATCCCAATTTTTCCCGAGCTATCTTTCAGTTCAAAATGATCCTTCTGTGTTTTTCTAACAATTACGCCAGAGAGCGTGACCGCAGTTTCATCGGGGAGTTTTTTTGCTTCTGCAACAGTCACCATGTTTTGAGCAGCTTCAGTCATGATGACCTGATCACTTTTCCCTGCCCATGCAGATGCTGTAGAAAGCATTGAACCCGTAACAAACAGTGCCAATAACATTTTATTCATGATTGATTCCACTAGGGTAGCTTCATCAGTCTTTATTGAAGCAAAATTCAAACATTTTGTACGCAGCTTTTATGTAGGATAGGCAGCTTTTGTGTAATTACAAAAATGTAATAATCCAGCTTAAACCATCCTGTTTTTCTAGATTTAGTAATTATTTTCAACTCTATAATCTACACTAGAATTTCCTGCGCCATGCATTATCAGCAACAATAATCCACAGGTCATGGCGATGTTTTTCATCAAGTGAGTCGTATCATCCAAAGTGCCAGTACCATGGAAAATATAAGCCACCAGCACACCTGCAAGCAGCCTTATCAAGGCATCGGTTTGTAGGCCTTGAACCAGATTTTTTATTTCATATGAGAATTAAATATCGGCTCAGCTATTGATTTCTATTTTTAATGACCCGTTCATCCTAAGCCTATTTTCATAAAGCGCCAAAAATAATTTGCAAGCTAAACCTCCGCAAAAAAGAAAGTGTGAAAGCGCAATTAATTTCCTTTCTGGTACTGACTTTCATGCCCCAGACTGCTAGGATTTCAGCACATTTTTGTTGCCTGTAGCCCCATGGAACTGCTTGATTTTATCTTACATGTCGATGACCATCTGCTCGAATTTATCACCAATTATGGCATCTGGATTTATGCCATTCTTTTCTTAATTATTTTTGTAGAAACCGGTCTGGTGGTGATGCCGTTTCTACCGGGTGACAGCTTATTGTTTGCTGCAGGAGCATTAGCCGCTTCAACCGGGGCAATGGATCCAGTGGTTCTGGTGATTTTACTGTTTACTGCTGCAGTCTTGGGCGATACGCTGAATTATCATATTGGTAAATTTATCGGGCCGCGTGTTTTTGAAATGGAATCGCGTTTTATTAACAGACAGCATTTAATTTACACGCAAAAATTCTTTGAAAAACATGGCGGTAAAACCATTATTTTTGCCCGTTTCGTTCCTTTTGCCCGTACTTTTGCTCCCTTTGTTGCCGGTGCAGGCAGCATGAACTACAAATTCTTCCTCAGCTTTAATGCGATTGGAGCAATTTGCTGGGTGGGTTCATTTATTACCCTGGGTTATTTATTTGGCAACATGCCGCTACTCAAAGACAATTTTACCCATCTGATTTTTGGTATCATTATTATTAGTGTACTGCCCGGCATTATTGGTTTTATTCGCCAAAAGCTGAAAAAGGCAGCTTAAATTGGCATGTTGCACAGCTGTGAAATTTAAAAGAAACGAATCACCACAGGCAACATTCCCAGCAGCAGTAACATGGCCGATCCTTTATATAAGAGATCGGCTTTTATTTGCGTTGATTGACCTGCCAGAATTGCACTTCCAAATGACATCCAGAACACTACAGTAGGCAACAATACCAAACTGAATGCTGCAAATACCAAAACGAAATTGGTTGCACTGTTCCAGGTTTCAATCGGTAAAACGCCAGCGGCAAATAGTAAGGCTTTAGGATTTTTAAAGGTGGAAAAGAACAGCTGTCGAGGCCGGATAGAAGGATGACGTTGATTATGCTTTTCTAAATCGGAGACTTTCCATAAATTGAAAGCCATCCAAACCACATAGATGGCACTAAAAAAATGCACAATATGAATAAAGCTCGGCCAGACTGGACTACATAAATGGATCAGCAATGCCCATAAATTAATGGCATAAAAATAGCCCAGCAGCTCGGCTGGAATAAATAAACTGGTTTTGGCAATGCCTTGTTGATGTGCAGAGCTTGCAAGTAATGCGTTAGTTGGACCCGGAATCATCAGAACCGCAATCACCGCCAACACAAAAAGCCAACTCTCAATCATAAATACCTGATATCACCACTAAACAGTGGCACACCTTATACGAAAGTCACAAAAAGTGACAAGTATTTCGATTATAAAATCATGACCTTAGGCGTTTAGTTTTCACACTTTAAATAAACAAGTATTTGATCTTAATGAAATTTACCTGAAACATTTTGCTAAGATTTTATCACCCTGCTGTACATTTAACAGCCACAACAGTGTGATAAATCGATGAATTATTGAGCTTTATTGCGGACAATAATTGGGCAATTCTTAAATTGAGCCGCCTGAACCACAGCTTCCTGCTCACCCAATAGGCGGGCTAATTCCGTTTTTTTAGTATTTGAAGATTGTCCCATATTGACTGAAACACTCGGACCAATTCCCCAGCCACCACGACTGCCCCAACCACCACCCACGCCTACCCCAACGCCCACTCCGCTACGCTTGGGCGGTTGTACACCACTGTCGATATATTGCTGGATACGGTTATATTCACTTTGCAATTGCTGGCAGTTCAAGGCTTGATACTGCGTTGGAGACACGTAACTCGGTTTGACCGTTGTCGCACATGCACCCAATAAAAGAGTACTACCCAGTAACGGGCTTAAATACATTGTTTTCATGGGAAACCTCACATCTTATTTTGCTCAATTTCATTGAACAATGATTGATAGGCTTGCGTCAATTTATGATCGGTAGCCAAGTGAATTAAAGGCTGGTTTTTAAGATGAGATTCTTTCATCAGAATCGATGGAGGCAACATACTTTCTAACACAGGCAAGCCTTCATCTTTAAGTTGTTGCACCACTTCACGGGGCAATTTTGCCTGTGCCTGAAACTGATTGACCACAATGCCTTCAATTTCCAGACGTTCATTATGATCGTCTTGGGTTTCAATAACATTTTCAATCAAGGTTTTTAAAGCCCGTTTCGAGAAAACATCACAATCAAAAGGAATCAGGACCCGCTCTGCGGCAATCAGTGCAGACAAAGTAAAGAAGTTGAACGCGGGTGGCGTATCAATATAAACACGGTCATATTGACCCGCCAACTGTTGCAAGGCATCACGTAATTTATAAATTTTATGTTTCGATTCTAAAGCATGGGCCAGTGCACCCAAGGTTGGACTGGCAGGAATCACATGCAGATTTTTAAACGGTGATTGATGGACATAGCTTTCCAAACCTTTGGAACGATTCTTTAAAATCGAACCAATGGCATTACCTAAAAGTCCCTTACTCTGGGTAGCGCCCAGAACTTCTTCAAAATAGTTTTCGACATTTGGCTCCAATGCAGGTTTATCAACCGAATAAGTCGCATCATCCCCCAACAAATATTGACTGGAATTGGCTTGTGGATCGAGATCAATCAACAAGGTTTTAAAACCTTGATGTGCACTGATTGCCGCCAGATTTACGGCAATACTTGACTTGCCTACCCCACCTTTCTGATTAAAAACTACACGTGTCCGCATTGCAGCCCTCTATTATGCTTTATATTTATGTATTGCTTGCAGTTTAACCTACTGGCCTTGCTTCAAAAACAATTGTGTCTAACAATTAACCGAAATTTGGCTTGATGATGACGAGACCAATAATCCCAATCAACGCCACCACAGCAATGGCTAAGCCTGCACGACGTTGTGCCAATAAAATGCGGTCATCTTTTTTATATGCCTTGATTAAAGACGAAAATAAAACCAAGAATAAAACCACTTTGGCATAGAACCACGGTTGCACTTCAAAGTTCTTGATCACTAAAGAGGTGACACCGGTCAGTACAATTATGGTCATCGACAGATGTTGTAACGCCACCAAAAGTTTTCGTGCCACTGGATTAGGTTGGTTGCCCTGAACCCCAACAAACAGAGTAAAAGCCCGGGCAATCACCACCCCAATCAGCAGGGTCACAATACTCATATGTATAATTTTAACAGTCAGCTGCATGTCCATTATTCAACCTTCCTTATTCAGCTTTGGGTGCATGCGCACATTCAGGACTTGGCGTGGCTTGTCCTTGCCATTCTGAGGGAACAAAAGCATGGATTGCCAGTGCATGAATACGGCTCGGACTCAGCAAATCTCCAGCTGCAGCATAAATTTTTTGATGGCGTTGCACCAGGCGTAGCCCTTCGAAGCTGCTACTCACCACAATCACTTTAAAATGTGATTCTTTACCAGGGAAATAGCCCCCATGACCTGAGGATTCATTCACCACTTCTAAATGTGTCGGTGACAAATCCTGAAGGCGTTGAATCAGTTGTTGTTCTAAAGTCATAATAATACTCCCAAATCATTTAAGCGCTGGGTTTAGTATAACGTGTTCCGATTCAATCTTTATCCTGAAGCAGCTAAATCATTCAGCAGTTTTTACGAGAAATTATCTTGATCCATATTGTTTTTGCTTACAAAACCATCACAAGCTTAGAAAATGGTTTTATTTTATGCAATTGATACAAGTTTTTTCACAAAGTTATTGACCCTATTTTTGCATCCTGTATTATACACGGCATGCGGGAATAGCTCAGTTGGTAGAGCATAACCTTGCCAAGGTTGGGGTCGGGAGTTCGAGTCTCCTTTCCCGCTCAAATTTTTTAGTGTAAGTTTTAGAAAAAACTGCTCAATAAGCGGGAATAGCTCAGTTGGTAGAGCATAACCTTGCCAAGGTTGGGGTCGGGAGTTCGAGTCTCCTTTCCCGCTCCAGATTCAAAAAAAGCCCTCATCGAAAGATGGGGGCTTTTTTCTTGTTGGTTTTTATAGATATTAATTAATACAGGTAGAGTCCGAAAAATCTGTCTAAAAAATAAAATCTATTTAACTGTTTGTTTTTAAATATTAATACAATCAAATATCGGTGATATCAAGGGAGAGCTAAAATCATCATTTTCGCTTCTCCCATCTTCAGGCAGAATTTTTTATTGCATAAAACTTCTTGATTAAAAAAGATCAGTATTCATCTTTAAACAACTTTAGTTCTTGGCTCAGAATCTTCTTGATGAACAACTACGCTTTGATTGCTATAAACCTCTTTCCAAGGAGAAATACCGTAAAAAGAACCATTCAGTTGTGAATAGAGAATAAGCTCTCTACGGAAATAAGAGAAATAGTGAGAATCGACCTTTCCGGGATTGGTCCAGAACTTGGACAAAGCATATTGATTGGTGAGCTTTGGCAAATTATATAAAGCAAAACCCAGTACTTTAACCGGTATTTGATGGAATAATGCCTGAATACCGGTAGTGCTGTTAACGGTCACCAAGCCTAAGCCATGCTTTAACAGGGTAGGAAAATGTATGTCACAAAAATAATGAACCCGCCCTTGAATGTGGAATTGCTTAGCATATCGATTAATTAGTTTTCTATAATTTCGATATCCCCGATCCATTGGGTGATGTTTTAAAACTAAATGCATTGATTGATCTGCATGCAGACCAAAGTCTTTTAAAACCAGTTCAATATACTTTTCTACATTCTTTAAATCACTATGTATTTTGATTTGCGAATCATTATGTACTTGCAATGAAAAAATAAAATATTTTTTTGAATTTTCCTCTAAAAAGTTATTAAATTTACGCTGTTCAAAAAGTTTATTTTTAACACTTCGAATACCGGATAATGTCCAAAATCCTACTTCTTTTATTGGGTGAATACCGCGATGATGCTCATAATCTGGATATTTAAAAGAAAATAAAACCCATAATATATAATAGGTAATAACACTGATCACCATTTTAGAGTAGCTATTCTGTACATCAGTGATGTTGGAATTTAAATCATTACGATATTCCACTCCCTGTACATTATTATCTAAATGGTTCAAAAAGTTAGAAAAAAAGTTAACGCCATTTTGCTCAAAAGTGATGTAATTCGGCCGAATATAACCCTCTTCAAAAGCAAAAAAATTAATATTATTTTTTTCCGCTATCACTTTAGCTAATTTATGATATTTTCTGCAATCGCCAAAGCAAACAATAGCATCAATCTCATGCTCTATTAAAAAAGCCTCAATCCAACCTAAAAAGTCGCCTAAACGTCCTTGATAATCAAAAACGTTCTCTTTTGATTTATAAAAAAACCGGTCTCCACCATTAAAGTTAATTTTGTAACATTCAATATTCTTACTATTTAACCATTGCGCTAAACGATGAAAAAAATCACCCATTGGTCCCTGTAAAAGCAAGACCTTATTAGCCAGCAATAATTTATCTACATGTATAGACATGAATGAATTTTACCTATTTTGAATTTTTTTAAACTTTAAAAAAATATCCTTCCACGTTTCTTTTGAAGTTTCGGCTGGAAAATTCATCTGGCTTTGAATGTATAAAATCACATCTTCAGGAGAAACAAGCGGGATATTCATACTTGTAGTGTTTTTAATATTATATACCGCATATTCTACAAGTGTCACATACACTAAGGTATCAATATCTAAATTTTTATTTCGTCTCTCACACCGGAATTTATCTTGGGTTAAGCCCCAGCCTGCATAAAAAGGCAGACCATAACAATAAACCTTTAATCCTCTTAACAATGCCTCAAAACCGCTTAATGAAGTAATGGTATGTACCTCATCGCAAATTTCAAAACATTCTAAAATTGAAGCGTCCAATTCAATCTGACTGGCAAACTGCAACACCACCTGCTCTTCAATTTTCCCTACTCTAAGGCCAGCATGAACATCAGGATGAGGCTTGTAAACAATATATGCCTCTGGATTATTGGTTCTAACCTCTTTAAGCAAAGCCAGGTTTGTCTTTATTTCGACTCCCCCCAGCCGTACTGACATATCATCTTCAACCTGACCGATGACCAATAAAATTTTCTGATCTTCCGAGGGTTTAATTAACTTTTTAGCTACGCCTACATTGTATTTAGAAATATTGAGTTCAACCAATAAATCACGCAGCTTCTGGGAGCGCTCATATTGGGTAGAAGTTAATTCTCTGGTTTTTAATAAATTTTCTATTCTAGAGGGTTGTGTTGCATCGTAATAAATACCCACATCATCAAATACTAAAGAACAGGGACGGATCAGTGAGGCACCCAGACCAATCGAACGAATAAAGCCATCCTCGACTGTTATTACATTTTTATAGCCTTTATCTTTTAACAGTTTTGCTTTTTTCCCCCAAGCCAAAATATGATCGTTCTGATTGGGTTTAAAGTAGTTTTTAAAATTAAGTTCAACTTTTGGAAAAGCCAAAAAATCTCTTATAAATTTCCTCTTCCACGCACTAAAACCATAGGCCGTAAGCTTCAAGGGTAAAGTGGCTTGTACTTCGACATTCGGTATAACTAAGGCAATAATCTCTTCTAGTTCACAGCGTTTATGTGTGACTGGTGACACATAACGCGCATATTTTAGATAGGCGCAGGCAAAAAGATGTTCTAAGGAACGATTAACACCTCTGCGTCCCTGAATAATTTCCACGGGAGCAAACTTATCATTGGTTAGACCCCACCCTGCATACCACGGCATACCAAAACAATGAACTTTCTTAGCGCACAATAATGCTTCAAAGCCAAGCTGTGAGCTGACCACATAAACTTCACTCATGTAGCCCAATAGCTCAATCGGATTATAGGCTTCCGTTAATATCTGAATATTTACAGATGCTAAATCTTGTGGCTGAAAATGAGACTGTGCTTTGCCCGCCAGCACATCTGGATGAGTTTTTACCCAGATGGTCGCTTCTGGATGGTCTAAACAGGCTTGTGCTAACATCGCCTTAAATGTCTCTTTCGTAGCACCTGCATACTTGATGGATTGATCTCCAAAGGTTTGATCAACCACCAAAATATGTTTAGTTTTTTGGTTAAACTTTTCTGAATCTAGAGTTTGAAATTTCTGATTATACTTGGTGATTTTATGATTCAGAATGGCCTGAATGGCATGGGTAGCCCGCAGATTTAATTCTTGCTTTTCAGGTTGAAGAATGAGCTGCTCCAAGTCCGAGGTTTGCAAAGCATCAAAATAAATCCCTGTTTCATCTACAACAAGGGAAAGAGGCGCATAACCATCTTTGCCCAAACCTAAAGAACGGATAAAACCGTCTTCTAGACACAGAGCTTTTAAACCTTTTTTTTCGGCAAGGGCGTGGGCTTTAAAGAAGCTTTTTTTACGCCCCCAGCCAAGAGCTAGAAAATCTTGCTTATAAGTATTAAGAAAGCTAATTATAAAAGGAATTTTTTTAATTCCACTAGATGAAAAATACATAAAAATCAGAATTCAGTAAGTTATATAATATTTTAATTAAGTCTTAATTCATCAAAAAAATCATAATTTTCCATAAAAAATTTATTTCCATAAAGAGACTCCAAATAAGCCTTCTTACCAGACTCACCATTATTAGATAAAAAATTTAATATATCTTCTTTAGTTAAAGATTTGTTGTAGGATTTTTTTTGCAAATGAATAATCCCACCATATTCTTTAAATTTAACAAAATCACCAAATTCAGTTTCAGCACAAATTCTAAATCTATTTTCATCCTTGATCATTCTTTTAAAAATATTGAATTTAATATACTCAGCATTTTTAAAATACTTTAAAACACTAGATAAAGCATAGTTTCTAGATGGATAATTCTCTTTTTTTATATTAATCTGATTTAAAAAATCTAAAGAAGAAATATTAATCTCAGTAGGCTTTATAGAGTAAATATTTAAATTCAAGAAAAGACCATAATCACCATTATCAAGTAAAATTAAATTATAAGTAACAATTTCATATTTATCATCTAAAACTACCCGAACTCCCTTATTAATTAAACCAGTTATTTTTAAAATCAAGAAAGTTTCACTAGAAAAAATTATTTCTGCATTAAAAAAATTGGATTTAATAGGACTATATTGATCAAGATTTTTTTTATTTTGATTCACTGCTGATAAATAAATATCCATATCATTATTTATAAATTCTAATTTTTCATATTTATTAAAAATTTTTATATTAGCAAACTCAATTTCTGTTCGATCAGCTTTAGGTAAAGATTTACGTTTAATCCACTCTTCATATGACTTTGTAAAATAATGATGTACTCGAGCATAACCTTTATCAGGCTTGCTAAGATCAATTGGCATCTTACTTGACCATTCTGCGGCATTAAAAGAATTATCTAGATATACACCTTTATGTAAATCAACGATATGTGTACGCATCTGATAAACGCTATCAGGTCTAAATAAAGTTTTAACCCGCTTATCGCATTGTGAATGACAATTTTTAAATCTTTCAATAACCAATTCCGGGCGGTAATTAGCCTGTTCATCAGCACCAAATATCAACCATGGAATAGCAATCGCAGAAACATCAGAATTTTTTAAAATAGCCAAATCCACAAATTTTTTAACATTTTGGCAATCTACAATTAAAAATTCATCCAAATCGCATATGAATACCCAATCATATTTATAGGAAAATTTTTCTAGAAAATGGGCATAAGCAGCTCTTTGGGGCGCCACACCCTCTAATCTCGGCCAAAATACACGATTTATAATATTTTTCGAATCAAGATTAATCAGTAATTCAGAGGTGCCGTCATTACTATTATTATCATAAATATATATATCATCAAAACCTACAATTTTTTGGTAGGCTACCCACTCATTAATATAATTAAATTCATTTTTAGCAATAGCACAAACGGCAAATTTCATATAATTCCTTATTTTTCAAATTTTGATTTAACAAAGTAATAACTTTCTAAAAAATTAGTAGTTAATTCATTCACAGCCTGAAGATTTCTAGTATCTAATCCAACATCATTAATACAAATTGTTTTGTATTTTCGAGTTTTCACTACTCCATTGAATTGAGCTTTAATATTTGGTTTATAAAGCGCTAAATAACGGTTAGAAATATCTGATGGAATTGCTTGTCCTTCAATAAAGCCAAAATTAAATTGCATAAATGCGATCGGCCGAATGTCTGTTGCAGCTCTAAAGCGGTTAGATGCGCAAGCATTGAATTCAGCTTGATAGCGCTCTTCCAGCTCATAAAGATACGATTTTTTGCATGGATAAGGTGCATGTTTCATTATGAATCGGCTATTTATACCATGTTCTTTCATCATCAAGCTGATCACATTGCCATCTGCAATTAGATATTCTTCTCGAGTTTCATCAATATCATCTTCATACGCGCGAGCTTCTGAAGGGAAGAACTTAATTTTGCCATTAGTATAAAAAAAGTCTTCAGGCGTACAGAAGTCTGCAAACATAAAATCATCATTTAAATACAAAAAGTGCTCAGCCAATCCCTCAATATGATGCAGCTGTGTTTCAATACCGCTTGAATTAAAGGTTGGCAAGCAAGCCTTATCACGATAAATCTCTTTATGATCAACAATTTTGATTTTTGGATTCGATAAATTGATCCAGTCAGGTTTTTGACCAGCTGTAACGATATAAATATTTCTAACAAATGGCGCAAATAATTCTATTGAACGTAGTGAATACAGTAATTCATTTCTGTTTCTAAAACGCTCATCTGAATTAGCACGCCCTGCTATGTTCTCTCTAAGTTCGTCGGTCTTGCCTTGATATTTATTTTTTTGCTTTTTCCATTCCAAATCATCGCCATCCACCCATGTATAAACGATATCAATTGGAAATTTTACATCTGATGCATTGCTTTGATCGTTTAATCTACTTTTATTGGTCATCAGATCCTTAAATTTACCTTCTCTCAATCGATGAACATACTTATTGTCTTCTAAAATTGTATAGATTTTTTCAATGGAATAATTGTCTAATTTTTGCCATAACATGACATGAATATAAGAGCAATATTTAACTTTATTCCCATCAATCTCTTTAACAAGAATATCGAAAGCTCTTAAATCATTTGTACGAATATTTAAAAATTGATCTACAGTATAATTTTCATTTTTAACTTTGATATAGATATCATCACTATTCAACCATTCATGAATGATCTTAAGAAAAAAACTTAAATCTTTTTTCTCAACATGGATACCATACATCCACTGATCCAATGCAGCACCCAGCATATAATCAACATTAAATTCATTACAAATTTTTTTTAACCTTTCAAAAAAAACTGTACCGTTTTCTGAAATTGCCACTCTCTGTACAGCAACGTCTGATTGGTCATTACTAGGTTCAAGATTAGAATTAAACTTAATATTCTCAAAAAATACAGTTCTTTTTTTATAAAAATCTTTAAAAAAGAGGGAAGGATTATTTTTCAATTTTAAGAACTTACGATCCAAATTATATTGATCAATAAAATCTTCTAATGACTGCTTCATAATTTATCCTATAAAATACTTATTTAAAAAATTTTCTAATTTTTTTTGCACATCAGTACCGTCAATCCGATCAATAGCATTAACATCATTTAAGCAAAATGAATGTGGGGCTAAACCTGCTGAATACTGTGCTAAAATTTTCTCATATTGCCTATTAGCATGATTTGAACGAATATTAAAATAATAGCAAATCTCACTTGCTACTTCTGAATTTCCATTTATATACATTAACCAAGGCACCAAGAAAGTTGCCATATTTAGATCATTGTTACCTCTAAATTTATTTGGCAAAAAATTTAAAATTTCTTTTTCACACTCTCTCCACGCCTGCATAAAGACACTCTTTTTCAGTGGAACATAAGTATGAACTAGTGGAATTACTGCATCAAAACCTGTTTTTTCCAAAATAATTTTTCTAGAATTCATTGATGCTTTTAGGGTTGCCGTACACATTCCCTGATTCTGCATCCTATCTAAATTTTTCAAAGATAAAAAAAACGATGCCAAGCCATTTTTTCTAAAAAAATGTGCTTGATCTAATGGCTTTGCCACAAAAACATCATCATTAAAATATATGAAATTTTCACTCAAGCCTTTTATTTTATATAAGTTTGCCTCGATTACATGGGAGTTGAAGGTGGGCAAATATTTTTCTTCTATAATATCTTTATGATCAACAATAATAATCTTATTATCTTCATTAAACGATTCCGGTTTTTGATTATCAGTTACAATAAAGATATTCCGCACCCAAGGCAGGTTTTTTTTTACAGCCAACACCGAGTAAAAAAGTTCATTATGATTTTCAAAGCGCGCAACATCTACAGAAAATTTGCAGCCTAAAGGATTGCTTTTATTGATATAGTAATCTTTTTTTTCGAGCCATTTAGGATCTTTATCATTTACCCATGTAAATACAGCATCAACCTCCTTATGTTCTGGGCTGTTAATGAGAGATTCTATTTCCCATAACTTTTTTTCCGTGTTGTAGACACTTCCCTCTTCTGACTCTAAGAATTTTTGCTCGCAATTAATCTGTGGATATTTTTTATTCAAATAATCCCTAAAAAATACCCCCGGGTTCTTTATCAGCTTTTTTAACTTTCTATTCATCGTAATGACTACAAATCCAAAGCTACTTTCGCTGCTACCGCAATTTGATAGAGCACTTGTGTAATACCACGAGTCAGCTCAATGCCTTTGGTCTGTGCCTTTGGTAAAACTAAAATTTCATCACCTTGCTTAATTTTTTCACCTTTACGTACAAGTTCAGCTTTGCCATTTTGACGAATCACAATTACTTTGGATTTATTCGATTTTTGGCTAAAACCGCCGACTTGTTCAATATAGTTTTTAGCACTTAAACCATTTCTATATTCAATACCATTTGGGAAAGCAACTTCACCATGTACCATAATCACTGATGTTTTCTCTGGAATATGTAAAATGTCACCTTGTTCCAATATCACATTCTGGAAAGTATCTGGATTGAGTACCACTTGCCCTTTAGGCTCTACCTGACGCGCTTTTACAATAAACTGCTTTACCAATTCTGCATCGCGTAAACGCAAAGCTGCTTCTTCCTGGGTGCTCGAACGTGCATTAAATGTGGTTTCTTCCAACTTATCCAAAGCAATATTCAGCATCTCTTTTTGCCGCTTGGCCACAGAAGGACGGAACAATTGCAAAGATTCCACTTCTGCTAAAGCATTGGGTTGCAGCTGCGTCAATACATCACTCAGTTTGGCGCCATAAGGCAATACAATAGCGTGAGCACCATTATGTGCACCGTCAACACGCACTTGAATGGTACCTGCATAGCGGTCAGCCGTAACGGTGACAATATCGCCATCTTCCACCATTACATTATGCGCTTGATTCAGCGAGTAATATTCACTTCTATACTCTGCACCTTGTCGACGCTGAATACTGACATTGGTTGCCCCCGGCTTAAGTTTAGCAAATGCCAATGCTTGTGCCAGCGTGACTGCAGGCGAGTTAAACTCGAAATCATTCTGGTTATAGACTTCACCCGACACATTAAAGGTATGCGTGCGCTGTCCTACAACAATCACATCACCATCTCGAAAAGAGAAAGGACGAATTTGACCTTGTAACAGGAATTCATATAAGTCGACCTGCTGAATTGTTTGACCATTTCGCATGACTTTAATATCGATATAACTGCCACGCTCTGGATCTACCCCACCCGCACGGTCCAAGTAAGCAATGACACTATCATTCGCCACACCACCATAATTACCGGGCTGATTGATAAAACCAGTGACCATCACTTTTACTGGCTGAGCTTGCTCAAGGGCGGCATACACGCCGACATTAGAGACATAAATACGTCGTACCTGCGCTTCAACCACCGATTGCAGATTGCCATTCCGAACACCCGCCACTTTGACCGGTCCGACATTCGGAATAAAAATATTGCCTTGTGGATCGACTGTTTGCGTGCCGTTAAACTGATAGGCGCCCCATAGGCGTAAATTAATGTTATCGCCTGGATTAATTTGATAACTACTATTGAAAGTCGATCCCGCCGTTGACGCAAATGCCCCTTTAAAAAGCTGCGAACCAAACATTTTATTTTGAGCTGGGTATTTCATTGAGCTGCTTGGAGAAAGCTCAACCACTGACTGATTATTAAGCAGTGTGGCATTATTCGTACTTGCTGTATCCAAATTTCCGCCACTCAAGGTCTGAGACACTTCGGTTGGCAGCAGATTTGAATCGAATGCATAAGTTTCCGTCGCACACGCCAATGATAAAACTGATAATAAAGCAATTTTTTTCATAATTTATTCTCTGTGCTCACGGATAATTGAATGGATCAGTAATCCAATGCCAAAAATAATGTTCAATAAAAGAAATGAGGTAATACTGATATAAATTTTACGCGGATATAAAGCATCCTGGGCTAAACGAGGTGTGGCAATCACCACCAACTTTTTCAGCTTACGTGAAGCTTCTAAACGTGCCTTTTCAAGAGAGACTAGGGAAATTTTATAAAGATCGGCTGCAAATTCAACTTGCGCTTTAAGTGCTTCAAAATCTGCAACATTTTTATTGAGCTTCAAATTGTTCGGGGAAGTCAGTTTTGAACTTTCCGTATTAATTTGCTGTTGTAATGCTGCAATTTGACTGCGTAAAGCCACCACTTGAGGGGCCTCCGGGGTCAAGTAACTGAGCAGAGTCCTCTCTTCAGTTTTCATTTGCGCCAGACTGCTTTGCAAGCCTGCAATCAGTGTAGCCACAGCTTTGGCTTGTAATTCAGGATCGAAAATTTCATTTTCATTTTGATACTGGAGTACCGCCTGACGTGCCTCATCCAACTGTGCAGTAGCTTCTGTATATTGTTTCTGCGCAAATACCTGTTGCTCTTGTGCGATGGTCTGTGAAATTTCATTAATGAATTGATCACTTTGCTTCAATACTTCTTGATTGAGCTTAAGCGAGAACTGTGGCGAAAAACCTTGCGCATGGACATGCAACATCATGGTTTGCTCATCAAGCTCGACTTTAATCATTTTATTAAAGTATTCGACCAAGTCTTCCACCGAAGCATCTTTAGAAAGTGCAAATATCGGATCATTAACCGATGAAAATTCCTGACGCAAATGCAATGTTTGATCTAACTGCTCAATCATATCGCGAGAGCCAATATACTCTTTGAGAATCTGGGAATCCTCACGGCTAGTATTTGGCACTCCCAACAAAGCGCCTAATCCTGCAGTATCGGCAACTGGGGTATCAGCCACCTGCTTCACCAACAAGATAGAAGAAGATTCATAACGATCTTTAGCAAAGGCAACAAGATAAAATATAATGATCAATACGGGAATTAGAACACAGCAGGTATAGGCGATCCAAAGTCGCTTATTTATTTTAGCTTGCATACGCTTTATATACCTCTACTGCATCTTGCACATTATCAAAATATTCTGCTTTGCCGTCTCTTACCAAGAAAGCGACATCACAATTGCGGGTCAAATCTTTTAAGTCGTGAGAAACCATAATAATATTTGAATTTTCTTTAAGTTCATCGAGTAGAGCCTGACTCTTTTTTCGAAAAGAAGCATCCCCTACAGCGCCCGCTTCATCCAATAAATAATAATCAAAATTAAAGGCCATACTTAAACCGAAACCAATCCGGCTACGCATACCACTTGAGTAACTTTTCATCGGCATATCAAAGTATTTACCAATTTCAGCAAACTCTTCAACAAAATTTACCACATGTTCAACTTCTTCGGCCTGATTCACATATAATCTGGCCACAAAACGTACATTTTGTCGGGCAGTTAAACTCCCCTGGAAGCCACCTGATAACGCCACTGGCCATGAAATCGTTTTATTGGTAATGACCTTGCCAGAATCGGCATAGTCAATTCCACCAATGACACGCAGCAAGGTACTCTTGCCTGCCCCATTTTTCCCCAATAAAGCCACACTTTTATTTTCGGGTAAAATCGCATTTAAATCTTTAAAGACATAATGCCGACCTTTAGGTGTCGCATATGATTTTGTTAAATTTTTTAATTCAATCATTTTGATTTCACCATATGTCGCTCAAAGCGTTTATACAGTAATAGCCCAATAAATAAAGAAATAATCATCCATACTATAAAGTAACTTAAACTAATCCCCGGTACTAAACTATAACTAGGGGCAACAGCATGACGCATTAACTCAAAGATATGAATCAGGGGGTTATAAAGTAAATATTCGCGATATTCCACTGGAATAATATGGATGGAATATAAAATACCCGATAAAAAATAAAGGATTAAAAAAAATACTGAAAGAAATTTATTTAATTCTTTTGAAAAATCGCCAATCACAACAAAAATAAGACTACATGCCATCATGAATATGAATAATAGTGACCAATAGCCCAAAAGCTGCGGAATCTGTTCAAAACTGATGCTATAGCCAAACCATACAAATGCTGCAGTAAAAGCGATATAAGCCGTGAATTTCAGCAGAAATTCGAGAATATTACGCGCGAGTAAAGCATCGATCGGTTTTACTGGGCGATAGCTAAATAGCCCTCGGTTGGACTCGGTTGCACTAATCGCAAGGGTGACCCCAGTTCTAAACATAAAGAATGGAATGATGCCATTGATCAAAAAAACAGAGTAATCCATACCCGGTAATGTTCTCTGCATGACTGTACCGAAAAGTACCACCATTATCCCAATAGTTAATAAAGGCTCTAGAAAAACCCATAAATATCCTAAACGATATTGACCAAAGCGGGTTTGTAATTCCCGAAGCAATAATGCACGTATAGATGCATGCATCACTTGCAAACCACCACGAGCTTTCAGTCGAGGGAGCTTTTTCAGTTGAGATTGTTCTGGAAATTCCATGTATATAAGCTTTTTATTAGTGAGTCATATTAAGTTAAATATGTGCATGACATCATACCGGTATCCCTAATCTTTATAAAGTAGATTGTGAGTTACCCCCCACTAATGGATCCGCCTATTCAACTAAAGATAAGTTTATTCTTTTAATACAACTGACAAGTCTATAAAGAAAGCATAAATTTTTGCCAGATCACCTGCATACGATGATGTTTATTTTTTACAATGCTATATCCACTTTTTAGTCACCTGAAATAGAAATACCAGTCTAAAATCTAAATAGTTATCAACATTTTGCATAAGCTTGTCGTTATTTATATATTTCAACTGTTTAAAGATTGTGCATAATCACGGGCTTTTAAAATAAAGGCCTCTTTTCAAGCATTCTACGACTGTGTATAACAATGGACAGTTTAGGGAAATCAATAAGCATAGGCAAATGACGTCAAAACACGTTAGACTATGCAGCAATCAATACAAGCAAAATGTCATTTGAGACAAAAAGAAGGTGAAGGTTGATGCCGCTCAATACCGTTGAAGAGCTCGTAGCAGATATCCGTGCAGGGAAAATGGTCATCCTGATGGATGATGAAGATCGTGAAAATGAAGGTGATTTAGTCATTGCTGCGACACACGTGCGTCCAGAAGACATCAACTTTATGATCACGCATGCGCGTGGTTTAGTTTGCTTAACGCTGAGCCGCGACCGTTGTCAGCAACTCAATCTACCTTTAATGGTGGATGCAAATGGTGCACAGCACGGCACCAACTTTACCCTTTCGATTGAAGCTGCAAAAGGGATTTCAACAGGGATTTCTCCTGCTGAACGTGCACATACCATTCAGACAGCGGTTGCAGCCCATGCAAAACCGGCTGACATTGTACAACCCGGACATATTTTTCCACTCATGGCACAGCCAGGTGGCGTACTACACCGTGCCGGTCATACTGAAGCCGGTTGTGACTTATCGCGCTTGGCGGGCCTAGAACCTGCTTCGGTGATTTGTGAAATTATTAATGAAGATGGCACCATGGCGCGCCGTCCTGACCTTGAAGTTTTCGCAGAAAAACATGGTTTGAAAATGGGTACTATTGCGGATCTGATCCACTACCGCATGACCAATGAACAAACTGTAGAACGTATTGATCAACAAACTTTAGATACTGAATACGGTACATTTGATTTATATCGTTACCGCGAAATTGGTAATCCAGACATTCATTTGGCTTTAGTAAAAGGTCAACCGAAAGACGGCGTAACCACTGTTCGCGTGCATGGCTTTAATCCGGCACGTGACTTGCTTAAACTGAATAAGCAAGATGGTGAGCCTGCCTGGAACTTAGACCGCGCATTGAAAGAAATTGCCAACAGTGATCGCGGTGTCCTGGTCTGGATTGGTCAACGCCATTTACAGGATTTGGGTCCTGCACTGGACAGCTTGACTGCACCAAAACCAACAAAATCCAATGCTGCCCTTTCACAGCAATATCAAACTATTGGTGTGGGTGCACAAATTTTACGTGATTTGGGCGTTGAAAAAATGAAGCTGCTCAGCTCTCCATTACGTTTCAATGCTTTATCAGGCTTTAACTTGGAAGTGGTGGAATATATCACCGCACAGCAAACAATTTAAGAAATAATCGAGGTTGCTATGGCAGTTCGCCGTATTGAAGGTATGTTACATCTCGCGAACGAAGACCGTTATGCGATTTTAGTGGGTCGCTTTAATAGCTTTGTTGTTGAACATTTGCTAGAAGGTGCAATTGATACGTTGAAACGTCATGGCGTATCAGAGGATAATATTACTGTTGTTCACGCACCTGGCGCTTGGGAACTTCCTGTGGTTGCAAAAAAACTTGCCGCTTCAGACCGTTTTGATGCGATCATTGCACTTGGCGCCGTGATTCGTGGTAGCACGCCTCACTTTGATTTTGTTGCTGGTGAATGTGTCAAAGGTTTAGGCGTTGTTGGCCTGGATGCTGGCTTACCAGTAATTAACGGTGTATTAACTACGGATAGTATTGAACAAGCGATTGAACGCTCTGGAACAAAAGCAGGTAATAAAGGTGGCGAAGCTGCCCTTACTGCGATTGAAATGGTTAACTTGTTAAAGGCTATTTAACGCTATGTCGCAAACACTTCAAGCAACTTATGCAGCGAAACGTAAAGCACGTCGCTTTGCTGTACAAGGAATTTATGAATGGCAGATGAGCCACAATCCAGTGCATGAGATTGAAGCACGTACCCGTGTGGAAAATGCCATGCACAAAGTGGATCTCGGCTATTATCATGAATTGTTGACTCAAGTGGTTGCCAATCATGAAGCATTGGATGCGCTCTTAATCCCTGTGCTTGACCGCGAAGTTAGCGCCCTTGATGGCGTTGAACTTGCAACTCTTCGTCTGGGTGCCTATGAATTGAAAGATCATCTTGAAATTCCATATCGCGTCGTTTTAGATGAATCGATTGAGCTTGCTAAACACTTTGGCGGTGCAGACAGCCATAAATACATCAATGGTGTATTGGACCGTTTAGCCACCAGCTTACGTGCAGCAGAAAAGCAACAAGCCGACTAATTTTTCAGTAGATTTGTTGTATGGCTGAGTTCTCGATCATTGATACTTATTTTAATCGGCAGATCAATTCATCTGTCGATTTAGGTGTCGGTGACGACTCAGCCTTGCTCACTCCCCCTCCCAACCAGCAACTGGTCATCTGTGCCGATACTTTAGTTGCCGGGCGACATTTTCCTTTAGATACAAACCCGCATGCCATTGGCTGGAAATCTGTTGCCGTCAATTTATCCGATATTGCTGCAATGGGTGCCAAACCACAGAGCATTCTTCTTGCATTGAGCCTACCCCAAATTGATCATGACTGGCTGAAAGGTTTTAGCCAGGGTCTGTATGATTGCTGCGATCAATTTGGGGTGAGTTTAATTGGTGGTGATACCACACAAAGTCCTCATCTGACCATTTCAGTCACTGCCCTCGGCTGGATTGAAGCAGGTCAGGCCGTGACACGTTCTGGCGCACAAATCGGTGACTATGTCTGTGTTAGCGGTCAAGTCGGTGATGCCGCTTATGCATTGCAACATTTAGGTCATCATCTACAGAAACGTCTGGATTACCCCACCCCGCGTTGTCAACTCGGTCAAAAGTTAAAAGGCCTCGCCTCAAGTATGATTGATATATCTGATGGCTTGGCCCAAGACCTAGGACATATCCTTAAAGCATCGCATGTCGGTGCAACTTTAGATTTAGGCCAACTTCCAATCGATGCTGCTTTAAAAAAATTACAACAAGAAAAACAGTGGCAATATGCACTCGCAGGTGGTGATGACTATGAATTATGCTTTACAATAAGCCCGCAAAATTATGAAAAGCTTTTGCAACAACAATTAGATGTCGACATTACCAGGATTGGAAAAATTGCCCAAGAAAAAGGCTTAACTTTTGTGCAGAATGGCGTAGATCATTCGCTACAATTTCATGGATACCAACACTTTGCATAAACCCAGTATTAATTTTAAAAACATGTCCTGGCCAAACCGCTGCATCGTGTTTTGTGGCGTTGGTTTCGGCTCTGGTTTATTGCCTAAAGCACCAGGGACTTTTGGTTCAGCATTTGCATTACTATTTATTCCTATTTGGCTGGTATTGGGCTTTGTTAACTCTATATTTGCTATTTTTGTGATGTCACTTATAGGCATCTACATTTGTGGTCAAACCGCCAAAGTCATGGGTGTTCATGATGATGGCCGTATTGTCTGGGATGAGTTTGCTGGACAGTCGATTACATTTTTGCCCCTCATTTATTTAGGGCATATGAGCTGGTTATGGGTATTGGTTGGATTTGCTTTATTTCGTTTGTTTGATGTATGGAAACCTTGGCCTATTCGCGTGATTGATCGTCAAGTCGGTGGCGGCTTCGGCATTATGTTTGACGATATTATCGCCGGCATTTGGGCTGCACTATGCATTTACATTTATTTATCGTTCATGATGGCTTAAGCTAAAAACTGTAGGATTGCACATGTCTACTAGCGTTATTATTCTTGCTGCAGGTAAAGGAACACGTATGCGTTCTAATTTACCGAAAGTATTACAACCTCTTGCAGGACGTCCTTTGCTGCGCCATGTCATTGAAACGGCAAAAAAACTCAATGCAGCAAATATTATTACCATTTATGGCCATGGTGGCGATAAAGTACAGCAAGCCTTCGAACAAGAAAATGTGCAATGGGTTGAACAAGCAGAACAACTCGGTACAGGTCATGCCGTTAAAGTCACCTTACCTGTGCTTCCTACTGATGGCGTTTCACTAATTCTTTCAGGCGATGTACCTTGTATTACCCAAGAAACCTTGGAAAAGCTGTTAGCTGTTTCACGTGAAACAGGCATTGGTCTGGTGACATTAACCCTGACCGATGCAACTGGTTATGGTCGTATTGTGCGTGAAAACAATAAAATTCAAGCGATTGTTGAGCATAAAGACGCAAATGATACACAGCGTCAAATTAAGGAAATCAATACCGGCATTTACTGTGTCAGCAATGCCAAACTGCATCAATGGTTGCCCAAACTTTCTAATGAAAATGCCCAAGGCGAATATTACCTGACTGATATTGTCGCTATGGCAATTGCTGATGGTCTTGAAGTGGCTTCTGTTGAACCGGAACTTGCCTTTGAAGTCGAAGGCGTCAATGACCGTGTTCAGCTTGCCGCTTTAGAACGTGAATTTCAAAGCTATCAGGCAAAAAAACTGATGCAGCAAGGCGTACATTTAATCGATCCTGCCCGTTTCGACTTACGTGGTCAATTAAAAGTAGGTCAAGATGTGCGGATTGACATTAATGTGGTCATTGAAGGTGATTGCGAATTTGGTGACAATGTTGAAATTGGTGCCGGCTGTATCATCAAAAATACAACCATCGCTTCTGGCAGCAAAGTTCAACCCTACAGTATCTTTGACAATGCGATTGTCGGTGAAGATGCGCAAATTGGTCCATTTGCCCGTTTGCGTCCAGGTGCCAAACTAGCAAATGAAGTCCACATCGGCAACTTTGTTGAAGTGAAGAATTCAAGCATTGGTCTCGGCTCTAAAGCCAATCACTTCACCTATTTAGGGGATGCCGAAGTCGGTGCAGGCTCGAATATTGGGGCCGGTACCATTACCTGCAATTATGATGGTGCCAATAAATTTAAAACCATTATTGGCGATTCAGCTTTTATCGGTTCAAATAGCTCACTGGTTGCCCCAGTCAGTATTGGCAATGGTGCAACTGTGGGTGCCGGCTCAGTCATCACACGCGATGTAGCAGAAAATAGCTTAGCTTTTGAACGATCAAAACAAGTGGCTAAAGAAAACTATCAACGCCCCCAAAAATTGAAAAAATAAGAGGATTATAAATATGTGCGGAATTGTCGGTGGCGTTGCTGAACGTAATATTAGCAATATTTTAATTGAAGGCCTAAAACGCCTTGAATACCGTGGTTATGATTCAGCAGGTGTGGCGTTGATTAATGGCGGCCATGTACTGCGTGAACGTCGTGTCGGTAAAGTGGTTAACCTAGAACAGGCAGTTGCAGAAGCTGATATTCAAGGCTCACTCGGTATTGCACACACACGCTGGGCAACCCATGGTAAACCGACTGAAAATAATGCCCATCCACATATTTCAGGCACGGTGGCTGTTGTTCATAACGGTATCATCGAAAACTATCAAGAACTTAAAGATGATCTTGAAGCGCTTGGTTATGTGTTTACTTCACAGACAGATACTGAAGTTGTGGCACATTTGGTCAATGATGCATTGAAATCGACGTCTAGCCTTTTAGCTGCAGTACAGCAAGTTGTTCCGCAACTCAAAGGTGCTTATGCACTCGGAATTGTACATACCGATCACCCGAATGAGCTGATTACTGTGCGTGAAGGTTCACCTTTAGTGATTGGGGTCGGGATTGGCGAAAACTTTATCAGTTCGGATCAATTGGCGTTACTTCCCATTACCAACCGCTTCATTTACCTCGAAGAAGGTGATATTGCGCGTTTAACCCGTAATAGCATTGAAGTATTTGTAGAGGGTCAACTGGTTGAGCGTCCTGTGAAAGAATTGGATGCCACGGTAAGCAATGCTTCTAAAGGTGAATACAAACACTACATGCTCAAAGAAATTTATGAGCAGCCAGAAGCGATCCAGCAAACCATTTCCCAAGCATTAAATGGCAATGTTTTACGTGAAGATTTCTTAAAAGATGCGGTTGTTGATTTCGAAAAAATCCAACAGATCCAAATCATTGCCTGTGGTACTAGCTACCATGCGGGCATGATCGCAAAATACTGGTTTGAGCAACTGATTGACCTGCCTTGTCAGGTTGAGATTGCCAGTGAATTCCGCTATCGCACACCAGTGATTGTAAATAACACACTTTATGTCTGTATTTCTCAGTCAGGTGAAACGGCTGATACTTTGGCGGCACTTCGTGATACACAAAAACGTGCTGCTGCAAAAAATCTAGACATTGCGACCCTAACCATTTGTAATGTGGCAACGTCTTCAATGGTTCGCGAAACCAACCATAGTTTATTGACTTTGGCAGGACCTGAAATTGGGGTTGCGTCGACCAAGGCTTTCACCACACAACTTGCAGCACTTCTGCTGTTGGTTTTAAAAATTGGTCAAGTGAAGCAAAGTATTAGCGCTGAAAAAACCACCGCGATCATTACTGATTTATGGCATGTACCCAAAGTAATTTTAGATACCCTGCAAAAAGATAAAGACATTTTGCGTTTATCTGAACTCTTTGTAGAGAAACAGCACTGCCTATTCCTCGGTCGTGGTACAGAGTTCCCTATTGCACTCGAAGGCGCTTTGAAACTGAAAGAAATTTCATATATTCATGCTGAAGGTTATGCAGCAGGTGAACTGAAACATGGTCCACTCGCACTTGTTGATAATGACATGCCTGTGGTTATTCTTGCCCCTCAGGATGACATGCTGGATAAACTCAAATCCAATATGGAAGAAGTTCAAGCCCGCGGTGGTGAGTTATTCGTATTTGCTGATGAAAACAGTGGAATTAAAGGAAAAGACCGACAACACGTGGTTCATGTACCAAGTATCAGTCCGATCCTTTCCCCAATTGTTTACAGTATTCCGGTACAACTCCTGTCTTACCATGTCGCGGTATTACGCGGCACTGATGTCGATCAGCCACGTAACTTGGCAAAATCGGTCACTGTAGAATAAAGATTTAATATATAAAAGGCTGATTAAAATCGGCCTTTTCTTTATAGAGAGAAAAGAAAAATGACGCAACTGACTTGTTTTAAGGCTTATGATGTTCGTGGAAAACTAGGCAGCGAATTGAATGAAGACATTGCCTATAAAATTGGCCGTGCCTATGGTCAGATTTATCAACCAAAATCAGTCGTCATTGGTTGTGATATCCGTTTAAGCAGTGAAGCATTGAAGCAGGCCACGATCAAAGGTTTAAATGATGCTGGCGTCAATGTTTTAGATTTAGGCATGACCGGTACAGAAGAAGTCTATTTCGGTGCATTCCACCTCGATGTTCAAGGCGGGATTGAAATTACTGCGAGTCATAATCCGATGGATTATAACGGCATGAAATTGGTACGTGAAAATGCACGCCCGATTAGTGCGGATACCGGACTCAAAGAAATTCAAGCTTTGGCGGAAGCTGAAAACTTTACTGAAGTTGCAGAAAAAGGCATAACTCAAAACTACAATATTTTGCCTGAATTTATTGAACATTTGATGAGCTATATCGACCCGGCTCAAATCAGCCCAATGAAATTGGTGATGAATGCCGGTAATGGTGCAGCAGGTCATGTGGTAGATGCGATTGAAGAAAAATTTAAACAGCTGCATATTCCGGTTGAATTCATCAAAATCAACAATGAAGCTGATGGAACATTCCCGAATGGTATTCCCAACCCGATTTTAATTGAAAACCGCGACAGTACCCGTGATGCAGTCATTCAGCACCAAGCAGATATGGGGATTGCCTGGGATGGCGACTTCGATCGGTGCTTCCTTTTTGATGAAAAAGGTCAGTTTATTGAAGGCTATTACATTGTAGGTCTACTTGCACAAGCCTTCTTGCTGAAACAGTCTGGTGAAAAGATCGTTCATGATCCTCGTTTAGTATGGAATACCCTAGATGTGGTTGAGCAATATCAAGGTATTGCTGTGCAATCAAAATCAGGGCATGCCTTTATTAAAGATGTGATGCGTGAGCACAATGCGGTTTATGGTGGTGAGATGAGTGCGCATCATTATTTCCGTGATTTTGCTTATTGCGATAGTGGCATGATTCCGTGGTTATTGGCTGTTGTGGTTTTATCCGAGACTAAAAAATCATTATCCAGCCTGGTCGAGGAGATGATTTCGAAATTCCCATGTTCGGGTGAAATCAACTTTAAAGTTACTGATACCCAAACGACGATTCAAAAGCTTTTTGATCATTATGCAGATCAAAAACCGGCAATAGACAAAACAGACGGCGTGAGTCTGGACTTTGGTGCATGGCGTTTTAATGTGCGTGCGTCAAATACCGAACCATTATTACGTTTAAATATCGAAAGTCGCCGTGATAAAAATCCAAAACCGATGCAAGACTATGTGAATGAATTAACGTTACTCATTCTGAGTTAATTTAATTTCAGCAATAAAAATGGGAGCCGATACGCTCCCATTTTTATTTAGACCCGTTAATTTTTATAACCAGTGGGATTTTGTTTTTGCCAGTTCCAGCTATCTGCCAGCATATCTTCTAAAGCATATTGCGGTATCCAGCCCAGCTCTGATACTGCACGTGCATTATCAGCAAAAGAGGTTGCCACATCCCCTTCACGTCGTGGTGCAAATTCAAATGCAACCGCTATACCGTTCACTTTTTCAAAAGTATTTTTAACTTCAAGCACAGATGAACCATTGCCGGTACCAATATTCCAGGCACGACAACCTTGCGCATTTAAACGGTTATTCAAAGCACATAAATGCGCATTGGCCAAATCAACCACATGGATATAATCACGTACGCCTGTACCATCAACCGTGTCATAGTCCTGACCAAAAATAGAGAGTTTCTCTCGACGCCCTACTGCCACCTGAGTCACATATGGCATTAAGTTATTTGGAATCCCATGCGGGTCTTCACCCATACGTCCACTTTTATGTGCACCAACCGGATTAAAATAGCGAAGTAGTGCAATAGACCAACGTTCATCTGCAGTGGAAAGTTTTTGCAACAGTTGCTCAACAATCAGTTTGGTATAGCCATAATTATTACTTGGCATACCTGTCGGCATCTCTTCATTCAGCGGAGATGTATTTGCTTCATCATAAACCGTTGCAGATGAGCTAAAAACCAAATTAAAAATTTCTGCGCGTTCCATTGCTTTAACCAGGCTAATGGAACCTGCAATGTTATTATCAAAATAGGTGAGTGGAATTTGCTGACTTTCGCCCACCGCTTTCAAACCGGCAAAATGAATTACCGCATCAATCGGATATTGCTGAAAAACCTGATCCAGAACTTGTGCATCACGGATATCGCCTTCAACGAAGGTCAAGGTTTTATCGGTCAACTGTTGCACACGGTTAAGAGATTCTGCTGAACTGTTGCAAAGATTATCCAGAACCACAACCTCATGTCCGGAATTTAACAGTTCCACACAGGTATGCGAGCCAATATAGCCTGCCCCACCTGTTACTAAAATTTTAGCCATGTGTTTTTCCTAATAATATCTGAATTAAACCTTGAGTAGAGGCATCTAAACTCGAAATATCTTCTACATCTCCATTTAAAATCGGCAGCAGCTGATTGGCAATTCCTTTGCCTTTTTCAACGCCCCATTGATCGAATGGATTAATATTCCAAAGTACAGACTGTACGAATACCTTATGCTCATACATGGCAATCAGCATACCTAAACTATAGGGATTTAATTCTTGCAATAAAATGGTCGTGCTCGGTTGATTACCCGAATACTGCTTATAGCGCGCTAAATTTTCTAGTTCATCTTGATCAAGCGCCTGATTGCCAAATGCCAATAAACGCGACTGCGCCAGACAATTAGATAAAGCTAAATGATGCTGCTCGACCAAGGCTTCAGCATTTTCTGCATAGGTAAACTGGTTGGTATTATAGCGCTGTACAGGTGCAATAAAATCACAACTCACTGCCTGTGTACCTTGATGTAGCAATTGATAAAAGGCATGCTGGGCATTCGGTCCGACTTCACCCCAGACAATCGGACAGGTATCCAAAGTGACTTTTTCACCATTGCGCTGAATCGACTTACCATTCGATTCCATTTCTAGCTGCTGCAAGTAGGAAGCAAAGTATTTCAGGCGACCATCATAAGGCAGTACTGCATGCGTTTGAATATCAAGGAAGTTGTTGTTCCAGACACCCAGCAAGCCCATCAGTACCGGAATATTTTGATTTAAAGGCGCTGTTTGGAAATGCTGATCGATGGCATGTGCACCGGCAAGCAACTGCTTGAAGCCTTCCACTCCGATTGTTAAAGCAATTGGCAAGCCAATACATGACCAGAGTGAATAACGCCCCCCGACCCAATCCCAAAGCAGAAACTGGTTTTCCTCGGTAATCCCCCATTCCGTCATTTTTTCAGGTTTGGTCGACACCCCCACAAAATGATGTTTCAACATCTGGCTATGTTGGCCAAAGGCTTTTTCTAACCACAAGCGTGCCGTTTGCGCATTGGATAAGGTATCAATAGTCCCAAAAGATTTCGATGAAATAATAAACAATGTGGTTTCTGGACGCAGCTTATGCAACAGCTCGGATAACTGACTGCCGTCGATCGTGGAAACAAAATGTACATTCAGTGATTTTGATGTGGCTTGCTTAAAATCAGATAAAGCTTGCGATACCATCAAAGGCCCAAGATCTGATCCACCGACCCCGATATTGACCACATCCTGAATCACTTCACCGGTTGCGCCGCGACATTGGCCTGCGTGAATTTTTTCCACCAGCGCAAACATACGTTGTAATTGAGCATGCACCTGATTTGAAAGTTGTGTATGTAAGGGATCATTTTCAGGAAGACGCAAAGCCCAATGCATTGCTGCACGCTGCTCGGTATAATTGATCTGCTCTTCAGAAAAAAGCCTTTTAATCCATTTTTCCAGATTTTGTGTTTCAGCAAAATGAATTAAAGCATTCAAGACATTCTGGTCAATACGATGCTTACTGAAATCTAAAACGATCTGTTCCAATATGACCGAGAACTTTTCAAAACGCTGCTCATCTTGCGCGAACAGGTCATTTAAATGCACATGCTCAAATTGTTTTTTTAAAGCGCTGAGCTTAGTTAAAATAGCTTCATAATCATTTATGATAAAAGGCTGAATAGGCTGTGTCATTAGCGTCCAACTCCCATATAAGCAAGGCCTTGTGCTTTAACATAATCTGGATCAAAAATATTGCGACCATCTAAAATTAAGGGATGCTGCATGGTCTGAAGCAGTTTCTTGTAATCTGGGCTCCAGTATTGCTTCCACGCAGTCAGTAAACACAACGCATGGCTATCTTTTACAGCTTCATATTGATCGGTACAATAAATCAGGTCTTCACGATGACCGTATATTTTTTCAATTTCAGCAAGGGCTTGAGGATCATGTAATTTAACCTTGACCCCTTGCGCCCACAAGGCATTCAGCATGACATGAATAGGCGATTGTTGAATACGAGAGGTGTTTTCCTTAAAGGCAGCTCCCCAAATGGCGACAGTTTTCCCGTTTAAGTCACCATGAAAATAGTTCCATAATTTCCTAAATAAAAGTTCTTTTTGCTGTTGGTTAATTTCCCAAACCTGAGCCAGCAACTGGCTTTTAACCCCAGTACCAGAAACCGTATTGGCCAAAGTCATAATATCGTGAGAGAAGTTTTCCCCACCAAAGCCGGCACTCGGATACAAATAAGAAGCGCCAATACGGCTATCTGCCGCCATACCCTGACGAACATGCTCAATATCAATGCCCAGTTTTTCCGCGACTACAGCCAAGTCATTAATATAGCTAATGCGCGTTGCCAACATGCCTGAAATACTCAGCTTGGTAAACTCAGCATCTAAAACAGGCATAAACAGATACTGTTGCTGACGGGGAAATAAAGGACGTAATAATTCCCGAACTTTGTTTTGCACTTCAAGTCGAGTACAGCCGACAATCAACTGTTCGGCTTGCGTCATACTGGGTAGCGCATTGCCTTCCTGAATCATATCGGGTAAATACACCCACTCATCTTGAGCAAGAATATGCTGGAATTTTTCAGTACTGTGCAGCCCCAAAGTTGAAGCATTAATCATCAACTTGGGATGAATAATGGGGCGTTGTTTTAGCTCTTTTAGAAGTTCGATGCCTTGGGCTTCTTCAGCAGGGCTTAAACTAAAAAAATAAACATCGGTATCTAAAGGGATTTCATTGAAGTTGCAATATTGAAGAAATCCATTTTTTGCTTGTTTTTCCAATAAATGCTTAACTGCTTCATCTTGTGCGTAGGCTTGTTCTGACGATGTCTTTTTTAATACATCACACCAATACACCTGATGTCCACACTCTGCCAATAAAGCGGCCATTACACCGGCATAAAGGGTTTGTCCAAATACCGCAACTTTCATAAAAGCTCCTATTCTTATAATTTTATAGTTCTAACTCTTTAATCAAGGCTTTAAAATCTTCACCCAATTTTGGATGAGCTACACCATAATGCAATACTGCTTTTAAATAACCGAGTTTGCTACCACAATCGAAAGTTTGACCTTTCATACGATAAGCTTCAATGCAATCTGTCTGATGTAGCATCGCAATTGCATCAGTTAATTGAATTTCATTACCTGCACCTTTGGGTGTCTGCTCTAATAATTGCATAATTTTAGCAGGCAAAACGTAGCGACCAACCACTGAAAGATTAGATGGTGCTGTTCCTACCGCTGGCTTCTCTACAATACCTTGCATAATAATGCTTTCAGCCACTGCTGGACTCTCGGCGACATCAACAATTCCGTATTGATCGACCAGATGTTCTGGTACAGCTTCAACCATAATTTGTGAAGCGCCAGTTGCATCAAAACGTGCGATCATTTTTGCCAGATCATTTTCAACTTGATCATCTTTAACCAGCACATCTGGCAATAAGACTGCAAAATCTTCGTCTCCCACCACGGCTTTTGCACACAATACCGCATGCCCCAAACCAAGCGGCTGTGGTTGACGAACACTCACAACACTGACATGCGGGGGTAAGATTTCAGTAATTTCTTTGAGCAAATCAAATTTCTTTTTATTTTCTAATGTGGTTTCGAGTTCAAAGTTACGGTCGAAATAATTTTCAATGGACGCTTTTGAAGAATGAGTCACCAGAATAATTTGTTCAATCCCTGCCGCAACGGCCTCGCGTACTACATATTCAATGGCAGGACGGTCAACAACCGTAACCATTTCTTTGGGAATCGACTTGCTTGCAGGTAAGAACCGAGTACCTAAACCTGCTACTGGGAGAATCGCCTTTTTAATCATCATCATACCTAAATATTAATTTACTTTAATTTCTTTGCCACGTTGATAGCCATCAACATAATGCTCTAACTGGATCAAAGCCCAATTTACATCCTCTTCAATGGCTGTCAGTGTATTCATTTTTTCAAAAATTTTAATCAACTCATCCAGAGGATAATGCTTTTCGAAAGATCTTAAAATACGAGTATGTTGTGTAATTTCAGTATCTTCATGATCAATTAGTAACTCTTCGTACAGTTTTTCACCAGGACGTAAGCCGGAGTATTGAATTTCAATATCCCCCTGCTGAGAATCTGCTTCTCGAACGGTCAATCCACTCAGGGCGATCATTTGTCGTGCCAAATCCTGAATACGAACCGGTTCCCCCATGTCTAACAAGAAAACATCACCGCCTTGCCCCAAAGCACCGGCCTGAATTACCAGCTGTGATGCTTCCGGAATAGTCATGAAGTATCGGGTTACATCGGGATGGGTTACAGTGATTGGCCCCCCTTTAGCAATTTGCTGCTTAAACAAAGGAACCACTGAGCCCGATGAACCTAAAACATTACCAAAACGGACAATGCTGACTTGGGTCTGGTTTTGTGCTTCAGCCATGGCTTGACAGTACAATTCTGCCATACGTTTTGAGGCACCCATCACATTGGTCGGACGTACTGCTTTGTCTGTTGAAATTAAAACAAAAGTTTCAACACCTTTTTTTACCGCAGCATTCAAGCTAAATGCAGTACCAATCGAATTATTTTTGAGTCCCGCAAGTGGATTACACTCAACTAAAGGCACATGCTTATATGCGGCAGCATGATAAATTGTTTGAACTTGATATTGTTCAATCACCCGTTCTAATTTTGCCTGGTCCAGTACGGTTCCCAAAATAGGAATAATCTCAATATCGGTATTTAAATTCAGTTCTTTATCGATACCATATAACGCAAATTCGGTAAGTTCATAAATCACTAATTTTTGAGGCTTATTTTTAATAATTTGTCGGCAAAGTTCTGAACCAATTGAACCGCCCGCACCCGTCACCATCACGACTTTATTCAGGATATTTTTAGCCAGTAATTCTTGAATAGGCGGGATGGGATCACGGCCTAACAAGTCAATAATATCCACTTCCTTGATGTCTGAAACGCGAATTTCCCCATCCACCAATCGGGTCAAACCCGGGATTTCTGTAATTTTAAGATGTGCAGGCTCTAAAAACTTGAGTATTTCACTTTTGCGCACGCGTCCCACAGAAGGCAGCGCAATCAGTATTTCATCTACCTGTTGTTTTGCACATAAATTTAAAGCATGTGCAGGATGATAAACTTTTAATCCGCCAATTATTTGACTCGACAATGAAACATCATCATCAATAAAAAATACCGGTAAATGCTCATCGGACCTGTAGAGTGTGGCTGCCACCTGTTGACCGGCATATCCGGCCCCATAAATTGCAACACGTTTACGCGGAATATCGGACTGTAAATAAGACTTCACCACAGCTCGAATAATGCCGCGACTTACCCAGATCCAGCTAAACATCAAGAAACCAAACATCAAAGGAATAGATGTTGGAATAAAAGCATCTGTCCAATATGCCATTGCATATAGACCCACAACTGTTAAAGCAGTTGCCAGTGCTAATTTAGCAATGAATACCTCATTGAAGCTACGTACAATAAAAAGATAAACGCCACAAACCAGTAATGAACAAACCGCCAAAACACTGACCCATAAAGAGCCAAAAGCCAAGTTGGGAACAACCTCTGCACCAAGGTTAAACTGACGAATGGCATAACACAGCCAGATAAGAACAGGAAAAACCAAAAAATCCAGCAGGATTAAAAAGCTTTGTTTCTTATGTCTTGATGCTGTAGCGAATGGAACAATAATTGATTTCACTGGAAGGCTTCTTTTTTCAATTCGATTATTTTATATAGATTAGATATCTCTTGATGTAATCTAGATCCCCACATTGACTCCACATATTTCATAATGTGGAGCATATATGTTTAGGCTCCACATTACTCAATGCGCTACTAAAGCTGGTTAATCACATGCTGGATACCCGCTACAGTTTTATTCATGCTCTCTTGACTTAAAGTAGGATGAACCAAAAACATCAAGCTTGTTTCACCTAATTTTTGCGCATTTTTCAAACGCTGTGCTGGTCGCCATGGCGTATCATCAAAAGCATGCTCTAAATAAACTTCCGAACATGAACCACTAAAACAAGGCACGCCCGATGCATTAATTTCCTGCATAATGCGGTCACGTGACCAGCCTTCAGGCAACTTTTCAGTATTGACCTGTACATAGCATTTATACGCTGCATGTACATAATCTGCGGATGGACGATGTACAGTAAAATATGGGCTGTTTTCAAATACGGCTAAAACTTTTTCCATATTTTCCGTACGTTTTCGAGTCCATTCAACCATTTTTTTCAGCTGAATACGCCCAATCACGGCCTGCATTTCCATCATGCGCCAGTTGGTACCAAATGAATCATGCAACCAACGGAACCCTGGTGGATGTTGCTTGTTATAGATACTGTCAAAGTTCTTGCCATGGTCTTTATAGGACCACATTTTTTTCCAAAGCGACTCATCATTGGTGGTGACCATGCCGCCTTCACCACCTGTCGTCATAATCTTGTCCTGACAGAAAGACCAGGCTGCAATGTGACCAATGGAGCCAGCAGATTTACCTTTGTACATTGCACCATGCGCCTGCGCACAGTCTTCAATCACGTACAAACCTTTATCGCGAGCTAATTGCATGATCGGATCCATATCACACATCCAACCTGCCAAATGCACACAAATAATAGCTTTAGTATTTGGTGTGATGACCGCTTCAATAGTACGACGCGAGATATTTTGTGAATCCAGTTCGACATCGGCAAAGATTGGGTTGGCACCTGCTGTGACAATTGAACTGGCAGAAGCTAAAAAAGTACGGGAAGTGACAATCACATCATCCCCTGCTCCAATGCCTAATGCCTTAAGCGCGACATCTAAAGCAACTGTACCGTTGGCAAGTGCTACTGCATATTGAGTTCCCGTAAACTGTGCAAATTCTTTTTCGAACTCACGACATTCTTGTCCCGTCCAGTAATTGACTTTGTTGGAAAGCAAGACTTGCGATACGGCATTGGCTTCTTCTTGACTAAAGCTTGGCCATGGTTCAAATGCAGTATTTAACATTACCTATTCCTAGATTTTAAAAAGTTTGAAAAATTATTTTTTCTCTAAAATTCGTGCCGGATTGCCGACCACTGTCACGCCTGCAGGCACACTTTTAGTGACCACGGCTCCCATGCCTATAATTGCACCCTTGCCAATGACTAAAGGTTTGTCTGGGGTACCTTGTTTAATCACTGCACCAGTACCGATATAAGCGTGATCTTGGATGTGAATATTACCATTACATTTCACGCCAGGCGCAAAAGTTACATAATCACCAATCACACAGTCATGCTCAACATAACTATACAAATTGGCATGAAAGCATTTACCAATTTTGATATTTGAAGTAATTGATACAAAGGGGCTTAAAGCCGCACCTTTTGCAATTTCAACCGCATCCATAATGATCGTATTATTGGCTTGAACTGACCAAAGCACAATTTGATCTTTTTCTAACTTATTCGCCAGTTTTTGACGAACCTGGCTATTTGCAATGCCAATTAGAACGAACTTTTTTTCAGCAGATAAAGCTTTGAAAGCATCATAATTTAATGCAGTATGACCGTTAATTTGACTAGAATCAGTCAGACTATCATCAATAAAATAAATCTGTGCTGTAATATTTTGACGAGCAAGATGTTCACGTGCTACTGGCATTAAGCTACGACCACATCCAGAAGCACCATAAATTGCATAGACTTCAGTCATTGTCTTGATTCACTTTACTACCTGTAAACTTGGTCATTGTGACTTCACCCGCTTCATTAATATCATCTTTAGCTAAAACTTTATGCACCGTTTTAAACATGATTTTAAAATCAAGCAGTGTCGACTGGTTCTCTACATACCAGGTATCCAGCTTAAATTTTTCTTCCCAGCTTATGGCATTACGTCCATTGACTTGTGCATGACCTGTCATACCAGGACGCACGTTATGACGTTTGGCCTGTTCTTCATTATATAAAGGCAAATATTCTGTCAATAATGGACGCGGGCCAACAATGCTCATATCCCCTTTAATCACATTCCAGAGCTCTGGCATTTCATCCAGACTGGTTGAACGTAACATTTTACCAAATGGCGTTAGACGCTCACTGTCTGGTAATGGATTGCCTTGCTCATCCACCGCATCTTTCATGGTTCGGAACTTGATCATCTCAAAAGGTTTGCCATGTAAACCGGGACGCACCTGACGAAACAGGACTGGAGAACCTAGGTTTTTTTTCACCTTATAGGCTACAAAAACATAAAGTGGAGAAAGCAAGATTAGGGCTATGGAGGCGATGATAATATCGAGAAGGCGTTTTAGCATAATATTATCCTCGTGCAACCCAATCAGAAAACGTTTGTGAAAGATCTTGACGGTCGAATTGAGATCGAGCTAATTCTTGTGCATTCCTTCCCATTATCACAAGCTCATCACGATGATCTGCAGCGTATTCCAATGCATCCGCAAAAGCTTGTGAATTTTCAGGTGGCACAGCAAAACCGCATTTTTTTTCTGTAATTAGCTCTGCCAACCAACCAGGATAGTTATTTAACACCGGTAAGCTTGCTGCAATGTAATCGAAAAATTTATTTGGAGATGTACCATAATAAAATGCAGGGACATTTGCTAAAATCTGTAAACCAATATCTGCACTTGCCATTAAACCAGCAAGTTTAGTTTTATTTACGGGATCATGAAAAACAATATTAGCTAATTTCAGTTGCTGAGCACGCGCCACTAAAGGTTTCTTCTGCATACCATCTCCAACCAAAACTAATTTTATATCATCTCTACCTCTTTTCTGTAGCTCGACAGCAACATCAATTACAGCATCCAAGCCATTTGCCAAGCCATGGGTACCAGTAAAAATTGCCATCAAATCCGTTGACTTAACTTCTGCTGGACGCCATGTTTCATGCTCCTGAGCAAAAATATCCAAATCACAGCCATTTGGAATGGAAGCTACTTTTTCCGGTAGTACACCACGTTTTTTTATTCCTTCTACAATGCCAGGAGACAGCCCGACTAAGCGGTCAGCCGAACGGTATGAAACCCATTCAAGAACTAACATCATCCATAAGACAATCGGATTTTTAATGACTCCCATCGCTTTAGGCAGTTCGGGCCATAAATCGCGGACTTCAAATACAAAGGGCTTGCGTCTAAGCCATTTTGCAAAAATGCCAGGAATACCTGCAGTAAGCGGTGTGGTCGTGGCAAACAGCACATCATAATTTTCTGTAAAAGCAACTTTAATTGATTTAAAAGCAAAGCTTAAAAAGATTAGGATACGTTTTAAGAAAGACAGACTATTTGAATATGGCAATTCAAATTCAATGATATCAATACCATCAACCACGCCACGGCGTACTCCCTTATCAAAAGGCTGAGTTAAACCCGTTTGACCTGCACCAAAGGAACCACAAACCATCGTAACCTGATGACTATTACGAATGAGTGATTGAGCCATAGCATAAGATCGGATACCCGCCGACCCTTTAGGTGTTGAAAAATGCTGATGGAAATATAAAATTTTCATAAGATTTCTTTAATGACCGTAGTTATTGTTGAGGAATGCTTCACCTTCACTTCTAACACCGGCAAAACAGTCTTTTGATAGTAGTAACGAGACTCAAATCCAGAGGAAAGTGCAATTTCAGCCTCAGTATTTGCTTTAATTTCGATTGAAATTCTGCCATTGGAAAGCGTGCCACCGTTCAGCTCCCATGAGTCAGGCTGCAGGCGCCAGCGTAAAACAGCTGATTCTTTAAATCCAGATACACTGTCTATAACAATAATTTCTTTATAATGCAGATTGACCTGCCTTTGATGCTGGCATCCCCAAAAATCGGTATATCCGCAGGAAAATTTATCTTCCAAATATACTAAGTTTAATGGCTTCAGCCATGCGCCAAATAAAAACCTGCTTAATCTTGGCATTTGCAAATGCCCGTCAAACTGAACAGTATTGTGGCTGGCAGGTCCGCTAAAATAATCTAGATCTTCAGCAGTAGAGTTATAACTGTATGTACCACCGTCTCTAAGTATATTTTGGCCATTGCACCACACATCCAAATGCAAAGCATCACATTGACTAGGCCTGAATTTGAATACTGGCAGTTTGAAAGCAATAAAAAAATTATTATTCTCAGCGGAAATTAAACCGCTGGACTTAAAAAATTTATTCTTATTTGGCCAAACAAAAGCGGTCTGCTGTATTTTATCTAAACCAAAAAATATTAAAGGCTGATCATAGCTGCCAGCTTCTGTGTAATAGCTCTGCCCAGCAAATAAAGTACTTGCCAGCTGCACACTCGGCCTGAAATCACGATAGTCTGTATTCGACACAGGCAGCAATTTTGCGCCATCATTTGCGCCCAAATTTGGCACATCACCATTTTCTTGCGTCAAGACAAACAGCCAATCGGTAGCTTTATGCAATTGACTATATGTAAAAGCGGAAAACTCAGGCAGTTTAAGTTTTCTTCTGATAATTTCACTTAAACAGTAAGAATCCAGCATTACACGGTGGTAATTGACTGAATACTGACTGAACCCTCCATCAGCCATAATCAGCTTAGACGCACGATTTTCTAGCCATTTACGCCCCATCTTTGCCCATTTTTTATATCGTTTGGATGGATTTAGGCTATTTAGTAAAGATCCACCGATAAATAAGGCGGCCGCTTCTGAAGTTCCATGATTATTATCTTGTGCAATCGCATAATCAATCGTAGGAGCAATTCGCTTTAAATGAATTTCTATAAGTGCCAGCACATTCTGCGATGGTGACTTCAATTGATCCAAACCAATTAACGCGCTAATCAAATGCATTATACGGATAGATGCTTCCTGACCACATTTCCAATTGGGACCGCGGTATGCAGAATTATTCACACACCAATTATTCAGCCATTGATCAAGCTGAGCCAATTCAGCTTGATCATGACTTTCATGATGTTTTAAAACAAAGTGAAGTAGCCAGTCAAAACGGGATGCCTCCCAAATACCTTTAATATCACCGACATTGACATCAAAGTCAGGAATTTCAAACCAGGATTTTCCAGTGTTGGCAAAATTAGTCTCTGTTAAAGGGCTATAAAACCAGTTGGGATACTGACCTACGGCATAAGACTTCCAGCCAAAAGCTGTAAGCTGATATGAAGGCTCAAACACTATTTCTTGCTGTTGAGGTTGTGCAAAAAAAGAGCCTGAGGGCATCTTTGCAGCAATTTTCTGCACAGGGTTTAAACCAGTTTTAACCCCAATACGGTACTTAAATACTCTGAATAAATTTAAGAGCCCTAGGCTTAACGCTGTTTGAGCTTTCACTTTTACATTCATGCTTGCGACCGTAAAATTTCTGTTGCCTGAATTGTAATTCGAGCCACTTCAAAAATTTCATCTGCTGGGATAGGAGCCTCTTTACCGTCACGAATACTCGCAACAAAAGCCGCTGCACATGCATCTTGCCCTTTATCTTGACGCCATAGATTCATTTTACTAAATCCAGGCCAGCCAAAGCCCTTAAGCTTTCTGAAATTATCCAGCTGCAGTACGCGCCCTGCTGTAAATACCTCTACACGCTCTTTAGGGAAATTTGAAGCGCCATTCGCCAAATAGAAAATAGTGCCAAACGAACCATCTTCAAAACCTAAAGTAATAGAAGATTTATCCTCTAATACCTGAACTGCATCTGTATCACCCATGCGGCGTGCCTGTACAGAAACAATTTTTGAGCCAGCCAAGAAACGCATTAAGTCAATAAAGTGGCATGCTTCACCAATAATTCGTCCGCCGCCAACAGTATTATCCTGAGTCCAGTGATCTGCAGGAATCGCACCAGCATTCATCGTCATAATAAAGCTTTTGGGTTCTTTCACACTGTTCAATAATGACTTCATTTTTTGAACTTGCGGTGCAAAACGGCGATTAAACCCAACCATTACACGTGAAAACTGATCTTTTTCAATATTACTATTATAAACTTGCTCAATTTTCTCAATTTCTGCAATGGTCAGTGCAATCGGTTTTTCTACAAAAACATTCTTATTCGCAGCTAAAGCTTTTTCAACAAAATAAGCATGGCTATTATGACGTGTTGCAATAGCGACTGTATTAATATCTTTATTGTTTAGCAATGCGTCAATATCAGTAGAAGCTTCAGCAAACCCAGCTTTCTCGCCATGAATAACACCATTAATTCCGCCTGATGTCACAATTGTATGCAGCTGTGATGAGGCTTTTTTAAAGGCGGGGATTAGTATGCGTGAAGCATAGTTTCCTGCACCAATGAAACCAACTACAGCATTTTTTGGTTCAATATGAATTGGATTTAAAATGACATGCTTTTCTAGTCTCATTTCAACTGGCGAGTTATATTGCAGCAAAATGCCTAGACCAGACTTATCTTGCGTCAATACATCATATGCTTGAGGCGCATCTTCAAATTTGAACCGGTGCGTAATTAAAGGTTCAAGATTTAAAGTTCCTGCAGACATCATATCTAGTACAGCAACAAAATTGCGCTGTTCGGTCCAGCGCACAAACCCTAAAGGATAATCCTGACCCTTTTCTTCATATGCAGAATCATAACGTCCTGGGCCATATGAGCACGACACTTGGAAACTAAGTTCTTTTTCATAAAAATCTGCACGATTCAGCTCAAGTCCTGTCACACCGACCAATATAATACGCCCGCGCTTTCGGCTCATACGAGCTGCCTGTACAACAGGATCACTGACTTTAGTAGAAGCTGTAATAATTACACCATCCACCCCTGCACCGCGGCTAAATGCCATACCTGCAGCTACAGGATCTTCACCGCGCCCAGGATTGCATATTTCTGCACCATACTGTTTTGCGAGTTCTAATTTAGACTGATCAAAATCAATTGCCAGTACGCGACAGCCATTCGCACGCAGCATTTGTATGGTTAACAGTCCAATTAAGCCTGCACCTGTGACAACAAAACTTTCGCCAATTGTTGGCTGAGCTAAGCGGATGCCTTGCAGGCCAATACTCGCAACAACTGTAAAAGATGCAGCTTCATCCGAAACATTTTCTGGAATGAGCGCACATAAATTTTTTGGTATTTTTACAATATCAGCATGGGGTCCATTGGAAACAACACGGTCACCAACCTTGAAGCCTTCGACACCCGCACCAATTTCATGTACTCGACCAACATTGCAGTAACCCAATGGCAACGGCTGTGCAAGTTTAGATTTCACTGCATCATAAGTCGTCAGCAAGCCATCCGTCTGTACTTTTTCTAGCACCATTTTTACTTTTTCTGGCTGCTGACGCGCTTTGTCCAGCATTGATGCTTTACCAAAACCTACAAGCATACGCTCCGTACCTGCAGAGATAAGGGATATGGAACTAGAGATCAGTAAATGTTCTTTTGAACACTGAGGAACTGGAGCTTCAGTTATTGTTGTACCGCCTTTCGCCATGTCTTGAAGAATCTGTTTCAATTGTATTTCCTTTCAAATTTCACAAAAAATGCTAGCAAGATAATTGGGATACAAGTAAATAATGTTCGAGTATAGAATCCCAAAAACTCTGCATATAAAAACTGTGTTGATAGAAGAGTAAATAGATAGATATATAAAATCTTACCTATTGGATTTTCCAATTTCTTAAGAAAAACCAAAAAAATAAAAACTATGCATGAAATACAAAATACTGCAGGGAATGAACCTAATATACCAAAATTCATAACAGCTTCAGTAAATAAACCTGTAGTTAAAGAAGAATTGCCTTCTTGACCTAATATATAGCTTCCAGGATAAATCATGTTCTTTAACTCAGGCCCTGCCCCATAAGGCTTATCCGCCCATAAAGAACGAGGAATAAGATTTAAAAAAGACGCAATATAAGTATTGCCAAACAATAACTCATATTTATTACTTAGCAACCATACAATATTTTCATGATTACCAAATGCCCCATTAAGAGAATTAATTAAACTATATTCACTTTCTATACTTGAATTTACAGTTTTATTCCTAAATGCACCTATTAAATAAAATGCTAAAAGAAAAATACAACCATAAAAAGTTTTATTCAAAATATTAATAACTTTAATTTTCTTTATAGAAGAAAACGAAACATAAACTATTAACAAGGTAAAAAATAAAACAAATAGAGAATTCCTATTACTATTCATCCCATAATAAATAAAACAATATATTAAAGAAAATAGGAAAGAAAAAATAAAATATTTACTTTTATTTCTCAACATAAGACCAATGAAAAATAATATATTAGCAACATACACCCAATGTGAAAACAAAACCTTGTAACCAGCACCAGCTGAGAATCCAATTCTATCTTTCAAATAATCATCTACACCAATAGACTGAATAGCTAAAATATTTTTAAAAGAAAAATAACAACCTATAAGAAAAATAACCCAGGAAAATATTAAAAACCGTTTAGCATTATTAGAACTTAAAAATAAATTACTTTGAGAGGTTGTAAAAAAATCATATTTATAAAAAAATAAAAAACTATAGATTAAAAATAAAAAAAATACTAAAACAATAGAAAGAGTATATGTAGCCTCACTATAATTAGCACTATAACGAAAATAGTTATAATGCCATTGTAACAGGGGCATAATTAAGTGAATTAGTTCATAAAAAATTAAAGAAAGAGAAAAAGGGTTATTAATTAACCCTAATATTCCTTTACGTCTTACAATTAAAGTTTGAGCTATTATACAAACTAAAATTATAGCTATAGCAACTATATAAATCATAATCTTCTTATATTTTAATACCCATTTGTTTTTCTAAGTATACTTTAGAGTCTCCAATTACTTTACCAGGACTACCAGCATAAATAGAAAAATCTGGCACATTTCCTCGAACAACAGTACCTGCTGCAATAATACAGCCTTTACCAATTTTGCACCCAGGCATTAGAATTGTACCAGTTCCAATAAAACTATAATCACCAATGGATACACCGCGAATTCTACCTAATGGCTTTTCTTGAGGAATATCAAATGCTTTTGCCACAGTATGCAAAGCCCAATCATGTGTTAATACACGAATATAGCTAGACATAGTAACTTCATGACCAATTTCAATTAAAGAATAATCTGTACCATCAAACCAAATTTTAGATGAGATATAATTAGGTGTTCCATTTAACTTCATACCCCAACGTCGATAAAAATATAATTGTATTTTTGTCGCCCATCTAGGTTTAAAATTACAAACTAGTTTTACTAGCGAAAAACATAAAATTTTTTCCAATTTACGCATAAATTACTCCAAAGTTTTAAATAATTTTTCTAACTGAATGTCAAATGTTGGAAACTTCTGTTGCAAAAGCTTGATAGAACTTTTCATTGTTTGATACTTTTCAGGATTATTCAAATGAGAAATTAACTCCACCTCCAATCCATCGATATCATTATAAGCAACAGAAATACATGAATTTGATTTTCTTAAATAATCTGCAGTAATTACTTCTGAATTTACAATAACTGGCACTGAAAACTGTAGTGCATCACCCCATTTGTTTGCTTCAGCCATCTTATTGATAGGCACTATAGGATCATAGTACGTAAAAACAAAATCACTTACCTTATAATAAGCTAAAGCTTGGTATTGTGGTAATTCACCTAAATATATAACGTTTTGATATTCAAGCATCTCACTTGCAAATTTAGAATCTATACGCCCAGCCAATAAAAAACCAATCTGCGGTATATTACTAGCAATCTGATTAATGATTTTTAGACCTCGGCCATCACCTAGCCATCCATTTACATAAATTACTAAAGCAAAGCTTTCAAGTTGAGACAACAGCGTCTGATCCAGAATATGATTTCCAGCTTTTTCAATATCTTCACTTGTTGGTGTATTTTTTAGAATAAAAAAGTTATCTGATGAAAACTCATATCTCTCTTCTCCAGGAATTATATGTTTGAAACAATTTTTCGAACTATATTTTTCCAAGCTAATTAGAATTTTTTTCACAAAATTTGGAAAATTAAATAAACTGGAAAACCTATCGGCATCATCATATACAACTTTAAAACCTTTAAGCTTGGATGCTAATATTGCAGGAAATGCAGTTTCAAAACCTAATGCCCAAACGATATCATTTTTTTTAAAAAATAATGCCGTATAAAACACTTTGAGCATCCATATTAAATACATCATCCTAGCTTTTTTAGATGAGTAACCTCCACCTTTTAAAATTATAAAGCCATCTTCATCTAATATTTCATTATCAGATCTTTGCCAACCAAAAAAATCTATTTGACTAAATTGAATGCCGCATTCTCGAATTTTCGTTAAGCGAGTTCTCTTTGAAATACTTGGTAATGGCGCAACTATTTTAAGAATTGACATTTTGAACTCTCAGTGAATTTCTAATATTTGAATGCGTATTAAGCAATCTTAAAAACCAATGCACAGATATCATAATAAAAACACCAATAGTTTTATTCACTGGGATATAAACCAATAAAATATACATTCCCAAAATAAAAAATATCATATTAAATAAATTAAAAGTTGCAATTTTTTGAACTTGCTTAGCGGAACAATATAAAGCTACGCACACGGAAGGAATCGTATACATAACTTTTATAAATCCAACTAATATACAAAAAAGCACTACAATCAAATTATAATCCTTAGAAAGATAATAATTAAAAATCATAGCTCCTGCAATAAAGCTTAAAAAAGACAAACCCAATGAAAACACAAAGAAATAGATTAGGTATTTTTTATACATATTATAATTAAATTTTTTCAATGCTTTAAATTTCGGACCAAAATAAAAACCTAAAAAACCTGAAAATAATAGCATTAATGAGTTAAATGCTAATACATATGTAAAAACATCATATGAAACTGTTGAATCACCAAATAAATTTATTAAAATCTGCTCGCCATATGTAGCAATTGTTACACTTAAATTATTTAATAGAAAAAAGAAACCTAATTTATACAATCCTTTTTCATCAATATATTCTTTTCCTAAATATTTACTCTTAATAGTTAAAATAAAATAGGTATTTATTATTAGAACAGTTAACAACGAAAATACGTATACCAAGTCAACACTCTTGATACCCATCAACAAGTAAATAAGTACAAATACCTTCCAACCATTTGTAAAAACTTGAGCTTCAACAAGTCTTAAATCTCCCCTGAATGTTGCAGCCCAAAATTGATTTATAGCAAATAGACCAATAATTAGACTTACTGTATAGACATTTATACTATTATGAAAGAAAAAATCTACAAGCATCGCCATCAGTATAGATACAGCAACTACTTGAAATATATATTTTTTAAAAACAATATTAACAATTTCTGGTTTTCTCATCATGATTTGATCAAAACCAAAAACACAAATCCCGCCACAAACAAATAATATTGACTTTAATAATGCCCACGTAGAAACATCACTTTCAGAAAAAAATTTAGAAACGTAAAAATCCGAGCACAATAAAAATATTGTGCCCATCAAATAAATTATTAATGAAAAATATAAACTTTTTTTCATAAAATTAAATATTTACTAGTTTCAACACATTTTTGTCAGTTAAATCTAATTCTTTAAACTGCTTATGTGCAACTAAAATCACTTTTATATCAGCATTTACAGAAGCATTAACATCTACTAATTCAACTAATCCATCTAGTTTTTTAGGTAGAGTTTCAATATTCGGCTCAACAGCCAAAATATTTAAACCTTGCTCTGCAAGCTTTTTAGTAATTTCCAAAGCTGGGCTTTCACGTAAATCATCAATATCAGGTTTAAATGCTAGACCATAACAAGCTACTGTTACATCCTTAATTGTTTTTTCAGGATTTTGTTGCAGGAACTCAGTAATCTTGATTTTTACCTGGTCAATCACCCATTCCGGCTTCGCATCATTTACTTCACGCGCAGTTCGAATTAAACGAGCCTGCTCTGGGGTTTTTGACACAATAAACCATGGGTCAACTGCAATACAGTGCCCGCCCACTCCCGGACCTGGCTGTAAAATATTGACTCGCGGGTGACGATTCGCAAGCTGAATCAACTCCCAAACATTAATATCTAACTTGTCGCAAATAATAGAAAGCTCATTTGCGAAAGCAATATTCACATCCCGGAAAGAGTTTTCTGTTAATTTGCACATTTCAGCTGTACGCGCATTGGTTTCAATGCAGCCGCCTTCTACAAATGTATTATACAAATCGCTGGCAGCTGTTGAACATGGCTGAGTCATACCGCCAATAATCCGGTCATTGCTAATCAATTCTTGTAGAACTTTGCCTGGTAATACACGTTCCGGGCAATGTGCTATGCGAATATCTGAAGCTTCACCATTTTGCTGTGGGAAACTTAAATCGGGACGCACTTCACTTAACCAAGCAGACATCTGCTCAGTTGCCCCTACAGGAGAAGTCGACTCTAAAATAACCAAATTGCCTTTTTTCAAAAATGGCGCAAGCGCTTTTGATGCTGCCTCGATATATTTCAGATCCGGCTCATAATTATCTTTAAATGGCGTTGGCACAGCAACAATATATGCATCGGCTTCGACTGGCGCTGTTTGCGCAGACAGCATACCTTTTTCAACAACTTCTTTTACCAATGCATCCAGATCCGGTTCCACAATATGAACCTTACCTTGGTTAATCATATCAACCGCATGTTGATTAACATCTACCCCAGTTACGTTAATACCATGAGCAGCAAACGTTGCTGCGGTAGGCAGGCCAATATAACCCAGACCGATGACACAAATATGTTTAAACTTTTGCATTTGTTATTTAACCTTATGTATTACTTTAACGCTTCAATAATTTGTTGACATGCTGTGCCATCACCATACGGATTATGAGCTGCTGCCATCGTTTGATATAACTCGGCATTTTCCAAAAGTTCGATCACAGATTGCTCTATCAATAGTGAATCAGTTCCGACTAACCTCACTGTACCTGCCTCTACTGCTTCTGGACGCTCTGTCGTATCTCGCATCACCAATACAGGTTTACCCAACGAAGGCGCTTCTTCCTGAATACCGCCAGAATCTGTCAAAATTAAATAACTGCGATTCATCAGATATACAAATGGGAGATAATCTTGGGGTGCGATTAAATGAATATTTGAAATAGCTGATAAAAGTTCATTTACAGGCTTTTGTACATTTGGATTTAAATGCACTGGATATACAATCTGTACATCTGAATATTTTTGAGCAATATTTACCAATGCCTGACAAATATTTAAGAAACCTTGACCAAAATTTTCACGACGGTGACCCGTTACTAAAATCAGTTTTTTTGATTTATCAAGGAAACTAAATTTCCCCTCAAATTCCGTAATAATCTCTTGATCTGTTTCAACTTTTTCTTTAACTTTCAATAAAGCGTCAATAACCGTATTACCAGTAATCACAATATTGTTAGTATCAATATTTTCTTTAACAAGATTGTTATAAGAAGATTGTGTCGGTGCAAAATGATAATTTGCTAAAGCCCCCGTTAATTTACGATTAGCTTCTTCTGGCCATGGCGAATAAATATCTCCAGTGCGTAATCCCGCTTCTACATGTCCTACAGCTATTTTATGGTAATACGCTGCTAAAGATGCAGCAAAAGTGGTTGCGGTATCACCATGCACCAATACAACATCTGGCGTCCATTCTGCAAAAACTTGTTCTAAACCTTTTAATACCCCTGAAGTGATATCAGACAAAGTTTGTCCTGGTTTCATTAAATTCAAGTCAAAATCTGGCTTTAAATTAAAAAGTTCAAGCACCTGATCTAGCATTTGTCTATGTTGACCTGTTACACACACCTTGGTCTCAAAATTATGCACATTTAATTGTAACTGTAATGCTAAAGGCGCCATTTTAATAGCTTCTGGTCGAGTACCAAAAACCAATAGAACTTTTTTCACGTATTTTCCCTTTATAAACGAATTGAACTTTCTGCTTTATCCAAAATATATTTCAAGTCATATAGCACATAGTTTTCTTTAGACAATGCTTTAAAATCTGCTATCGACATATTCTTAAATTGGTCATGTGCAACAGCCAATATGACTGCATCATAATGATGCTCTGGTAATTGAGTAATGGGCGTTAAACCATATTCATGTTTAGCCTCGCCTATATCAACCCAAGGATCATAAATATCTAGGTCTAAGTCATATTCTTTTAAAGCATTGACCATATCTACAATTTTGGTATTACGTATATCAGGACAGTTTTCTTTAAAACTTAAACCCATGATTAAAATTTTTGAACCAACGACCTGAATGCGTTTTTTTACCATCTCTTTAATTAACTGAGTGGCAACATATTCACCCATACGGTCATTTAAACGACGTGCCGCTAAAATAATTTCAGGGTGTAAACCAATAGACTGTGCTTTATGGGTTAAATAGTATGGATCGACACCAATACAGTGCCCTCCCACTAAGCCGGGACGGAAAGGCAAAAAATTCCACTTTGTACCTGCTGCCTTTAATACCTCTTCGGTATCAATTCCTAATTTATTAAAGATCAAAGCCAATTCATTAATTAAAGCAATATTGACATCACGTTGCGTGTTTTCAATAACCTTTGCAGCTTCAGCCACTTTTATACTTGAAGCCTTATACGTCCCTGCTTCAATGACCAAGTTATAAACCTGGTCTACAAAGTCCGCGACTTCAGGGGTAGAACCCGAGGTGATTTTTAAAATATTGGTGACGCGACGTAGCTTATCCCCTGGATTAATACGCTCTGGACTATAACCGGCAAAAAAGTCTTGGTTAAATGTCAAACCTGAAACTTGCTCTAAAACTGGGATACAGGTTTCTTCTGTCGCACCAGGGTACACGGTAGACTCATATACAACTACATCGCCTGCTTTTAGCACTTGACCGATACTGGTTGAAGCTTTTACAAGAGGCGTTAAATCAGGCTGTTTAAAATCATCAATAGGTGTGGGGACGGTTACAATGAAAAAATTGCAACTTTTTAAATCTTCTAAATTTGCAGAATAACTGAGTTGAATGGCTCTTTTAAGCTCTTCGGGCGACACTTCCAAGGTATGATCTTGCGCGCTTTGTAATTCTTCAATCCGTTTTTGATGAATATCAAAGCCAACCACTGGAACTTTTTTGCCAAACTCTACCGCCAAAGGCAAACCGACATATCCTAAACCAATCACGGCAATCTTGAGTTCTGACAAAGTTAGCATTTTTGAGCCTTGCTTATTTATATGATCTAAGAGGTAAATAAAACGAGGGCAATTCTAACAGAATAATCAAGTATTTTCCGTTGTTAATTTATATAAAAGGTTCATTAAAAAAATGACTAAATATTTTCCGAAAAAAAATAAATTTCTATTGCATTGAATATTAGATTTACTTTTTCCATCTAACACCTTTCATCTATTTATTCCTTATAAACAACTTACAATTTGCTATATTTTTTTCGTAATTAGGAAGGTAGAATAGTTTAAGTTTAAGTTTAAGTTTTTAATAATTTTTACAACAGGATTTAGAGTGAGAAAAATTCAATATACTGCTTTATTGGTTTTAAGTTGTTCCATGACGGGTTGTGCAGTCACTTCTGGTTTACAAACTTATGATTTACCGAATGAAGGAGTTTACCAAACGGATTTAGGCACTCAGGTGAATGTAATTAAACTCACTCAAGAATCTTTATTTGCGGTACAACCTGCCGAAATTAATCTTCGTCAAGATTATGCTCATTTATTTAATACTTCCCATAAAAATTATAAATTAAGTAGTGGTGATGTTCTTTCTATTTACTTATGGGCTTATCCCGATATAACCCCTCCAACCACAACTATTAATAATGAACAATCTGTTCAAGCCAACGGTTATCAAATTGACCAAAATGGCTATATTCAATTTCCCATGATTGGCCGTTATAAAGCAGCTGGAAAGTCATTAACCCAGGTCAATCAGGAATTGCGTAGCCAGCTTAGCCGTTATTTAAAAACACCTGATGTGATTGCACGGGTGTTGTCTTACCAAGGACAGCGCTTTTCTGTACAGGGTAATGTAACCAAGGGTGGGCAATTCGCACTGAGCGATCAACCTGTCAGTGTGTATACCGCTTTAGGTATGGCAGGCGGTGTCAACTCCCAGCAAGGTGATAACGCTTCGATTACTCTGGTCAGACAAGGTCGCACGTATAAACTCAATACCATTGAGCTGGAAAAAGCCGGACTCTCTTTACATAACTTATTGATACAACCCAATGACACCTTATATGTCAATTCACGTGAAAACCAAAAAATTTATGTGATGGGCGAATCGGGTAAAAACCAGTCCTTGCCTATGCGTGATCAGGGCATGAGTTTAAGCGATGTATTAGGTGAAAGTTTAGGTTTAAATCCGCTATCTGCCAGCCGCAGTAAAATTTATGTGGTACGTAGTCAGCCAAATGCTACACATACCGAGGTCTACCAGATGGATTTGAGCAGCATTGCTGATTTTGGTTTAGCCAATCAGTTTAAAATGCGCAGCAATGATATTGTCTATGTTGATGCTTCAGGCTTGGCGCGTTGGCAACGTGTGATTAACCAGGTTATTCCTTTTTCCAGCATTGTGAATACTGCAAATAATTTGGGCAATTAACATGAATATTCAAAATATTCTTGTGGTTTGCGTGGGCAATATCTGCCGCAGCCCTATGGCCGAATATCTGTTAAAACAGCAGTATCCGCAGCTTCATATTGAGTCGGCAGGTATTTCCGGTTTAACCGGCCATGCTGCAGACCCAAAAGCACAATTATGCATGCAGCGTTTAGGCATCGATATGCAGCCGCATATTGCCAAGAAGCTAAATAGTGACCTGATTAAAAAAGCCGATTTAATTTTGGTCATGAGCCAGAATCAGCAAAAGCATTTGGAACAAACCTGGCCTTTTGCGAAAGGCAAGACCTTCCGATTAGGGCATTGGCAAGGTAGAAATGTACCTGACCCCTACCAGCACGAACAATTGGTCTTCGATGAAACCTGTCAGCTCATACAAGATTGTATTAGCGGCTGGACACAACATATTTAACTTTTTGATAGCAAAATTATGAGCCAAAATACCAATACTGAAGATACAATTGATTTAAAAGAGCTGTTTTTTTCACTCATTGCGCAATGGAAACTCATTGCACTGTGTATAATTCTAAGTTTGGTCTGTGCATTATTGTATTTAAGAGCCACGCCCGATACTTATTCGGTCGATGCACTGGTACAGGTTGAAGAAAGTAAAGGCACCTCTGCTGCGTTGCTGGGTGATCTGTCCAGCATGATTGAGCAGAAGCAGCCGGCTCAAGCTGAAATCGAACTGCTGAAATCACGTTTGGTGCTGGGTTCGGTCATTAAAAACCTCAACCTGGATTTAAACATTTCAGGTACAGAAAACAGCTTTTTTGACCGTTTACTGAGCCCGCATGCCTATAAAACTCAATATCAGGCAAACGCTGTTTTATTCCAGGATGACGCCAAGTCTTTTGAGGTGCGAAAATTTGAAGTTCCAGCCTATTATCTAGACAAGAATCTGCTGCTGAATTTTGATGCCAATAAATTCACCCTGACCGATGCAAAGACCCAGCAAGTCGTTTTTACTGCACCAACCAACCAGGAAAGCCAGCATACTTCAGTCCATGGCATCTGGAAAGTGGCGATCTATACGCAAGACCCGCTCAAAGACAGCTATACTATTCAAAAAATGTCTTTGCCTGCAGCCATGGGTTCAATTACAAAGAATTATTCAGTGGCTGAAAAAGGCAAACTGACCGGTATCTTAGGGCTGAATTATCAAGGTCAGGACAAAGAACATATCACGAAAGTTTTAAATTCTATTTTAGTTGCATATAGCCAACAAAATGTCGAACGCCGTTCTGCTGAAACAGCTCAAACGCTTAAATTTTTAGATGAGCAATTGCCTGAATTAAAACAACAACTGGATGTGGCAGAGCGTGAATTTAATAAATTCCGTCAGCAATATAATACCGTTGACGTGACCAAAGAATCTGAACTGTATTTAACCCAAAGTATTACCCTAGAGACGCAAAAATCACAGCTAGAACAACAAGTCGCTGAAGCATCTGCCAAATATACCAATGAACATCCCGTGATGCAGCAAATGAATGCTCAGCTGGGAGCGATTAATAAAAAAATAGGTGAGTTGAATGACACGCTAAAACAGTTGCCTGATTTACAGCGTCGCTATTTACAACTGTACCGTGAGGTTGAGGTTAAAACCCAGCTCTATACCGCATTGCTGAATTCTTATCAGCAACTGCGTATTGCCAAAGCCGGGGAAATTGGCAATGTGCGTATTGTGGATACCGCCGTTGAGCCCATTCAACCTATTGCGCCGAAAAAATTACAGATTCTGATTTTATCCATCTTCCTGGGTGGTTTCCTCGGAACCTTGCTGGCATTACTGCGTAATATGATGCGTTCAGGAATTAAAGATTCTAGCCAGATTGAAAATGAACTGGACTTGCCGGTATATGCCACAGTGCCTCGTTCACCTATTCAGGAAAGCCGGATTAAACTGCTGAAAAAGAAAAAACATATTCCTATTTTAGCAATTAAAAATGGCGACGATATTGCAATTGAAAGCTTACGCAGCATGCGTACTGCCATTCACTTTGCCATGAATCAGGCGAAAAACAATATCATTATGATTTCCGGTCCTGCACCTGAAGTCGGCAAATCCTTTATTTCTACCAACTTAGCGACGATTTTAGCGCAAAGCAATAAACGCGTCCTGATCATTGATGGAGATATGCGCCGTGGTTATTTACATAAATATTTTAACCATGACAACCAGCAAGGTCTGGCTGAATATTTAAATACTCAACAAAGTATTGAAAGTATTATTAAGCCCACTGAAGTCCACAATTTAGATGTGATTATACGGGGCAAGAGTCCGGTGAATCCTTCCGAACTTTTAAGCTCCGCAAAGCTATCAGAACTTCTAGAACAAGTTTCCCCGCTGTATGATCATATTATTATTGATACGCCTCCTGTACTTGCGGTGACCGATGGGATTATCATTTCACAATATGCCGGTGTGAACTTGGTTATTGCGCGTTATGCAAAATCGCAGATGAAAGAGCTGGAATTAACCCTGAACCGTTTTGAACAGGTCGGTGTTAAAGTGAATGGCTTTATTCTGAACGATATTCAACGTGGCACTGGCGGTTATGGATATGGCTATGGTTATAATTATGCTTATGGCTATAAAGCCTCAAAAGACAAGGATTAAACAGATTTGATCCCTATCCATTGATTTCTTGATCCTAAGAGCCAGTAATTTTGATTTATCATTGAAAACCAGATGGCTGATTAGGCAAATTTTTTAGAGAGAGTCAATTTTTCTGGTTATATGGTTAGGAAAATAAGTGAATGTTATCAGGCTTCAAACTGATTAGGACTTATCCAGTTCACATCAGTTTCAAGCCTTTTTTTATTGGAGTATTTTTTATAAATGAAAGATAATTCATCTTGCTGGCTAATGGATCAACGCATCAACTGAATACTGCTGAAAAAACTTGATCCAAAATTTGTATAGCACTGCCCCCCCCTTTCAATAAAAGATAAGGTCTTGCTGTAGATACAGCTATACATGATTTAAAAATTCTTCTGAGCCATTGGGAATAGTGATCCAGAACAACAACCTCATGTCCTGAGTGTAAGATTCGCAAAAACAGCTGAGCCAATATAACCAGTTCCCTGTTATTAACATTTTAACCCTCTGCATTCCCTTGTAGTTCGCAATTAAGCCAATACTGTGACTTAGTTTTAAATATCATCAAGGGCTCATTGCAATAAGTTCTATGCACAACACTCCAGAATCCCAATTTAAAAGCTCGATAATCACATAACATCTGAGTGATCAAAATTGGACGCTATTTTTACCAGCATTTTGGTCAGTTTTACGCATTGATTAGCCGAGATAAAACCATTAAACCCTGGAAAGAGTATTTACACAGTAACGAAATGCTCTTCTTAAAAGGGTTAAGCATTTAGGCTATAAGAAGATATAAAAAATAGTCGGGTTATCATCGGTAGAGTCTGGTTAAAGCAAGGTTAACTGCATCAAATGAGTCCGGAAAACTAATAATAAGTAATTTTAAGGGTGAGGTAGATGAAACTTATACAATTTTCGCTGCAGCGCTGTCAAATAATAAATAAATTCAATGAATTATACAAACTTAATATCCTTTACCAAACAATATTTATCACATCCTATATGTGAATGGTATTTCGATGATTTAACTTTAAAATATTTATTGCAAAATAGAACAACACTATCTTAATTTATAGTATATTTCATATCTTATAAAAATAAATTCTAAAAATTATGGATAAGAATAATATAAACCGATTAGTGGGTATTGATTTACTAAGAGCTATTTTGATTATAACAGGTGTTTTCTATCATGCCTCCTTAGTAGTCGCCCCAGTATCATGGCTATATACAAGCCCACATTACAATTCATATGCAATAGGACTTTTTTCTGAATTCATCCACCTATTCAGAATGGAAACATTCTTTCTTTTAAGTGGATTTTTCTCCACATTACTTCTAGAAAAAAAAGGAAAAGCCTATTATATTGAAAACAGAAAAAATCGCATATTAATTCCCTCAATACTTCTTTTTTTAATTGTAGGCATACCACAATATTATTTCATTATTTATAATGGAACATTCAATTATGACTCCATGATATCTCATTTTTGGTTTCTTCAAACACTAATAGCCTTTATTGCAATTCAATACTTTTTTTTAAATAAAATAAATTATAGAAAATATATTCTATTATCTTTATTTTTATATTTTCTATCCCCACTCGTTTACTATTTGTTTTCAAAAATTGAAATTATCAATCTATTTAACCATTCTATATCTCAAATTCTTAAATATTTTATTTATTATATAATTGGAATATATTTATATTTTAATTATGATAAGTTAATCAAAAAAAATAACTTTATAAAAATAACAACCATCACAGTATCTACTTGTATTATCTTGACAGCTTTAACTAAAATAATTTTGGATAAAAATGGATTTCTATTTACAAAAATTCTCCCTATAGATATTATTTTATTCTTAGAAAAATTCCCACTTCATGACATAGTAGAATACACTTTACACTTAATTTATGCATTATCCATCAGTTTTATTTTGATCTATATTTTTTCCAAAATAAATCACACAAGCAAACAAATTACATTTATTGTTAAATCTTCGTTATGCATTTATATACTTCATCACCCCATAATTATAGTTTTTGGGAAAATTCTAGACAATTATAATTTGAATTTATTTTCTTACTTTACGCTGCTATCCACTATTGCACTTTTAATACCATCTCTTATATTTTATATTTTCAGAGAAAATAATTTTTTTAAAAAGATTTTTGGATTGGATTCTATAAATCCACAAATTAGAAATGAGACACTTGAAATTAATCAAGAAAACTAAGGTCTGCTAGGCTGTGTCATCAATTAAGCCAGATTATTGTTGAGGCAAGATAAATCGCTGACAGGAAATTTTGAGCCAATTTATTATAGCGTGTGGCAACACCACGATACTGCTTGAGTTTGGCGAATAAGTATCAATCAGATGTCTTGCCTTATAAAGATGTTGTTCATAATCACGCTGATCAATCGCGTTACTTTTAGACGGCATCACGATCTAACCCTTAATCTTATCGATTGGATCAATCACCCGACCCTTAGAATTTTAGGCTTTATCCATGAGCCAAGTTTGACTTAACGATAAGTCCAGCAGCACATCAGCACCATTTAAGTTATGAGCCTGCCCAGCAGTGAGATAAAATCCTGTTGGAGTGCCTAAAGCATCAGTACGGGCATGAATTTTGCTACTTAAGCCACCTTTACTGCATCCGATCGCCTGTTCTTTTTTTCCAGCATTGTGTTGATGAGATGGCATATTCATTGTCACAGTCATGTGACAGCACTTCAAAAATCCTCTGCCACACACCTGTTTTAGCCCAACGGCTAAAGCGAGTATACACGACTCTAAAATCCCCAAAGCGTTATGGTAAGTCTCGCCACGGAATACCTGAACGATACCGATACAATACTGCTTCAACAAATAACCTGTTGTCTTTGGCAGTACTCCAAAAGCACTCGCTCGTCCGGGCAAACAGGTCTTTAATCTGTTCACTGATCATCTCTTAATGCATAGCGTTTAGTCATGAAAAAATAATGAGGACCGTTTAGATTCTCTCAAGCTAATTGATGATAGGCTCTAGTACTTATAAAGATGTTATTAACTTTAATTTCTTTAAATTGATGCTTCCATAATTCGAAAGGTTAGCTTGTTTTGATAGTAGAACTGATAAATACATAAAGAAGTATAAATCCCTGAAAAATATCAAGTGATACTCATCGGATTCGAATAGACTGACAGCTTCCATTTGTTCAATGGTATGCTGGTCTTTTTAAATTTGATTTTGATTAATGACTGATATACCCGTGATTGGTATAAATCTTTGCTTTAAATCGATCTACCAACTACTTTACCAATTTCATACTAGCTATATGTCCATTAGATAAAGCCGTACTTATGATATTATCTGATCCATTCATGAGTAAATGTGATTTTCAGTCCAAAAACTCATCCACCGATTTTTGTCTCTAGTTGCCATTATTAGCATAGATTTATAAAATCGAAAATAGTGATCATTTTAACTGTGTATAAAATGATTGAATAAATAAGCAGCTTATTTTACAATATTCTATTAAAACAAAACCACCATTTAATTATTAAGTATCAGATTCTAAAAAATCTATTTAACGCATTATAAAAATTAAAATGCAATCTTTTTCCAAGCATTGACATATCTATTCTTAATACAAACTAAAATTAATCTTTCACGAATTGTCAGCTTAAAACCTTTATTACACTCATTAAGCAAATCAGTTAATTTAGAAAAAATGAACAATAATTCAGGAGAATTTAAATAAAAACTCCTATTCTTCATCATTAAACCAGATTCAAGAATAAGTTGCCTAAAAAATAGGTTATCTATAGATAGATTTAATCTTTTAGTTTCATTTACACAATATTGAATCATGTACAAATGATCCCACACTAAGTTCTTATTTTCTATAGATTTAGTTATAGAACCTGGAGCATCCCTATATAAATAACCAACACACCCCAAGTGCATATATTGGTTGCAAAGTCTAAACACTATTTTATGTATAATTTCATCTTCAAATTCTATCCCTTCTGGAAATCGAATATTTTCAAACAATTCTCGTTTATAAAGTTTAGCCCATGCATAACCAGAAGAAAATTCTAACATTTTACTATGAACATTCGTTATTGTTGGCTTAGAAACCGATTTAGTTAAATTATAATCTATAGTTTTTTCAGAGTGAAATCTGACATAAGAAAACTCTACTATATCCAAATCATAGTTCATGGCCTGATCTATAGTTTTTTGTATGCTATTGTTATATAAAAGATCATCACAATCTAAAAACATTAAATATCTTCCAGCAGAATTGATAATACCAAAATTTCTGGCTGAAGAAACACCTTGGTTTTTTTTCCAATTAAATATTCTTATATTTTTATGATGTGAGAATTCTTCTAAAGATTCTCTTGTTGAGTCTGTAGAGCAATCATTAATGACCAATATTTCATAATTATATTTTATATCTTGCTCTAGAATTGAATAAATGCATTGTTTAATATAATTCTCTGCATTATATGCGGCAATGATAATAGACAAATCCACTTGAACCTCCTTTTCAAAACCATATTGAATTTGTCTTAACTTGACTTCTTTACCCTCTTTAATACTCGGTATCACTTTTGTAGCAAAGATATCTTTTACAAGATGAGCTAAAAACCCAAGATATCGATATATCAAATAAAAATAAAATAATAATTCTACCAAAAATGAATAACCAATTTTCCCTAGCCTTACTTTTATTGCATTTTTAATAATATTATCTGTTAAATTATGCATACACACTCCCCTTAAAAACATAAATAAAAAATTATAATAATATATTGGCTTTAAAAAATAATCTGCTCTCGTTAACTCCCGTTTTACTCTCAAGATCTAGCCCAGATAGGATAATATTATTAGTTTCAACTATCTTGCAGCATTTTCCACAATAAGCTTGCTATATTTATAATTATTAGTCAGCAAGTTTTTTATTTAGCGAAGAAGAACGACCCTTCCCGTTATCCTAACCTGTAAGACGTAAATATCAGCAGACTAAATAACTCTGCCTGCTGCATGGCTGCCTTAAAAATGATTGAACCAGCAATATTTTTATCAAAATGGTTAGGCGGAATCTGACTAGCTTTTCCCTACAAGTTTGAGGTCAGTAAAATGGATCGGCAAATCAATTAAGTAATGTGTAAAAATTTGGTGCATTAGAGCAGCACAAATATTATTTTTAATAAATTCCAAGGTTGGGCCAGCCAATTTCTGTAAACTATTGAGTGCCTCGAGTTACGATTCGTAGCTTACCCAATATCATCAAACTATTTCTGTATTCAGCAATTCAATCCTGGTATATGAGCCCATATAAATACCCCTTTATCCTATGCTTTAATCATTAATTTCACCTAATAAGATTTTTAATACATCTTAGAATGTCAAAGAATTCTAAGGATTGTCTTCTTGGATCATATCGGGTAAATACCGCAAACTAATTTTATCCATTTTTTTATAATTTGAATGTAGAATCAATTCTTAAACTCTAAATATATAAATGAAATATCTTTTTAATCATAATTAATAATTATTTTAATTAAATTCTCCTTACTCTACTTCTTTCTCTACTTCTTTTATATTCCCTTTAAATAACGAAGGTCCAACATGGCCAGGCGCATTAATGCCTTCACATTTTGCCATGACAGTAACTGTCTTAAACATAATTTTAAAGTCGACCCATAAATTATGATTATTGACATACCAGACATCACATTTAAAACGTTCTTCATAGTCCAATTCATTACGTCCACTAACTTGTGCTAAGCCGGTCATGCCTGGACATACTTCTAAGCGACGTGCCTGTTCAGGAGAATACAATTCTACAAATTCTTTAAGCATGGGACGTGGTCCAACAATACTCATATCACCTTTTAACACGTTAATTAGTTGTGGCATTTCATCCAGACTGGTCAAACGCAATTTTTGTCCAAAAGGAGTAATACGCTGCTCATCTGATAGGGGCTGACCATCTTGATCATATATATCCTTCATCGAACGAAATTTAATCATCTTAAAAAGCTTGCCATTTTTTCCTGGACGCTCTTGGTAAAAAAATATCGGAGAACCAAGATTCTTCCTTACCTTATAAGCCACAATAATAAAAATCGGAGATAAGATGAATAAAGCTATGAATGCAATAACTATATCCACTATCCGTTTGAACATCCTTGCTCTATTTGGAAAAAGATCAGCAATAGAATAAAAATGTTCCTGATGTATAAAAGAATTTTTCAAGATAAAATTCTTTCCCTCCAAATGATGCCAAGAACTTATTTTCTCTGGTTCAATTACTTGATCTTTTTTTGGAGAAAAATATATGGTCGGGGTTTTATATTCACAAATGCTAGTAGAATATTTTTTTAAGGAAATATTTTTTTTCTCAATAGATAAAGATTTATACATAAAAACAGCACTTTCTTCAGAGCTTTTGATCATATTTTTTTCTTTTTGTAGATCCATTAATAAACACCTCAATATGTCTATTTTTTTTCAATCATATCAATTGTTTTCTATTTAAAATAGAAGTATATTTTTTGTAAAAAGTGTTAACTTATGATTTTATAAAACATTAATAATTTTATTTATCAATAATGTTATTTAATATTTCTATTTACAATTCACTTAATAAAGAAACAAAATACTTATATAATTATTAATAAAATAAAGAAGTTAATGAATTTCGCCTATTTAAGAATCTTTATTCTATTTCAATTAATAATTGTGAAAATTATTGTTTTTTAAAAAAATATCACTTTACAAAATATGACAAATATCCTATTTAAAAAAATGTGACAGAATGTAACTTGGTGCAAAACAATATGAATTAGTTCACATAATATGTTTGTAAATAGATTAAATCAATTTAGCCAAATAAAAAAATAAGAAAACTATTTAAACTTCAGATTCACAGACATTTAAATAGCTTGCTGATGTTGACTTAGGATACTGGTATTCTCGTTCTTAGAATAGGCCATATTTTTCAATTGGATTTAAATCATGATGATAAACAAGTCTATACACTACGAAAACTATTGATATTAATAAGGTTGTCTATTTCTTTCACTTATAAATTTCAACTTTATCTAAAAAAAAAATTAGTGTAAAGATATCCTGAAAAGGCGTACATTATAAGTTAGGTGAAAATCCTATTTCAATTAAGAGAACTATAAATCTATACTGTAAAAATCATGTACTATCGCTCGAGCACCAAAACTTTCTTTTTGACTAATTAAACCAGTATTTAAATATTTTCCTTCATTTTCATTTGAAATACCAAAATCAAATATTTTAGCAGAATTCATACTTTTATTGATTAAAAAATCAATCAGATAATCCAATGCTCTTTCTTCCCGGCCCTTATTATTACATGCTAAATACTGAGTATGAACTACTCTATCTGTCTCAAAAGTAACTGCTGCGGCAACGATATTACCTTCAAAACAGCATTTATAAGCTTTTATATTATGAGGAAATCTATTTCTTAATAAATCTATCTCAACTTCATTATGTATAGGCTGTTGATTATGATGCTGGTGTAATACTTCACGAATGATCTCCCAGACTAAACTAGGCTGATTAATCTCTTCACAAGTTACTCCAGATTTTTGTGCTTTATTAATTGACCATTTTCTACCTTTTGAATATGAATATCTTTGTTCCAAGTCAATAGAAGCACTAATATCCCTACGATAGAGGTTTGCTTCATTTATAAATAAAGCATATAAATCTTCTTGAGCAGGATAATTATGATAAATGATAGGAATACATTTATATATAATTTTTTTAATATTATTATCTTTTAAAAAAATTTTTAATTGCTCAAAGAGATCAAGCATATCAACAGCATTCACGCCTTTATCAATCAAAAAACCACCAAAAGTTAAGCCTTGATGGCTATAAAATACATTATCTTTTAGATTTCCAGGCAATAATGCTACAATTATATTTTTATCATTTTTAAATATTAATGAAAAGTCTTCAAATCGATCAGAATGGTATTCCATAAAATCTCGATTAAATATGAAATGATAATTTTTACAATTTAATAAAAATTCATTCCATTCAGTTTTATCAGAATCTTCATATTTTTTTATTTGAAACTTCATTGTTTGTCTCTCTTTAATTTTATATATGAGTACAAATTCTTAATTAAATTATTACTTTCACAAGACCCATACAACTAATTTTTATTTCGTAATAATCAGAAATATAAATCAATTTAACTTAGACCTTATTAATGCTTAACATCTGTAATAGTCTATGATTAATCAAATCAGCGTTAAAATTTTTTTTAGCATATAAAAATCCTTGATATCCCATTACATTCACTTGCTCAGGATATTTTATAAAGTGAATCATTTTTTCCACCAGTACATCTACATTCCATTTCGGAATAAGAAAGCCAGTTACTCCCTCTATTACTGTTTCCTTACAACCAGGAACATCAGTTGTAATCACTGGGCGTCCAATGGCCATAGCTTCTTGAGTGCTGCGTGGCACCCCTTCTCTGTAATAGGATGGCAATATAAATACTGCACTGTTGCTTATTTGCTGATTAACATCTGTTACAAATCCATCGTATATAATAATACCTGTTTTTATAAACTCATCTAATTCTGCTTGTTTTAAACCTGTTGGATTCTCAGTATCCAAATTACCAATAATCTTAAATGATACTTCAGGATATTGTTTTTTAATTATTTTTGCAGCCTCTAAATATTCAAATATACCCTTTTCAGCGATTAATCTGGCTATAAAAATAAAAGATAGATTTTTTTGATCATCCCATTCTTTATACACATAATCCTGTAAATTAAGGCCTATCGGTCCTAATACCTCAACCGCATTTTTTTTATGAGAAATATTATATTGGCCTACTAAATCTTTAGGGTCATCATGATTTAAGAAAATAATTTTATCTAAAAATGGAAATGCAAGACGATATAAATATATCTGCATGAAGCGTATAAATTTAGTTTTAAAACTTTGTCCGTACTTATGAATCGTAAAAGGTGAACCTAAACCCTCAATCATGCCACAAATATAAGGAACTCTTGCCTTGTAAGCAGCTAAGGTGGCATATATCACTGGTTTGGTTGAATATGAAAATACGATATCTGGTTGTATTTCTTTTATTTTCTGCATAAGTTGATAAGTGGATTGCAGATCAGTCAATGGATTCAGCCCACCACGGCTAAGTTGATAAGTAATAGGAGTAGCGCCTAAATTTTCTATTTTAGCTAACCATTCATTGGTATATTCTGATACAAAAGCATAAACTTGATAATTCTGTTCTAAACATAACAATATTAAATCTTTACGAAAAAAATAAAGATTGAATGCAGTAGTTCCAATAATAATAATTTTTTTATTTTTCATATAAATTTAGCCATTTTTTTATTATTAATTGTAGGTCAAAGTTATGTTTAACATACTCTAAGCCCTGCTGATTATTTATTTTAATATCTGGATTGGACATTTCCATTGCCGTGGTTAAGGCTTGTGCCAAAGCTGTGCTATCTTTGGGTGGCACGAGTAAACCCGTATTACCCATAACTTCTTTTACGCCACCACAGTCTGTGGCGACAATAAAAGTCTCACAGGCCATTGCTTCTGCAACCACAAGACCAAAGCCTTCAAAAGCAGAGGACAACACAAAGACATCTGCCTCAGACATTAATTCTGGAATATCATCACGTCGACCTAATAGCTCAACATTATCTTCAAGGGAAAGTTTCTGAATTAAACTGAGTATATTTTTTCGTTCTTCACCGTCACCAACAATGAAGAGCTTAAAATCACTTTTTTTTTCTTTTTTTATAATTAGTAATGCATTTAGCAAATTAGGATAGTCTTTTTGAATATTTAAACGACCCACTGCCAATATTTTTTTTATTTGATTCTTCGTATCATCATGCTTTAACCTTGGCTGAGAAAGTTCAATATTTTTAAATTTATCTAAATCAATGCCATTATAAACTGCAATTGCAGTATCTTTGAATGCTTTTTTTTGAATAAATGCTTCAACTGCTTCAACACTCACGTTGGTATTAATATCAGATAAACTATCCGTAATTCGGTACGCTGCCATACGGAGCTTACCACCTTCATTTGCATTGTGGGCTGTACAAATAATTTTAGGCACATTACAGACTATACGATTTAAACGTACGAAAATATTTGCATGCACCATATGTGCATGTACTATATCTGGTTTAAAAGACAAAATTAATTCCCTATATTTTTTTGATGCAAAAACAAAATTATTAATTTTCTCAAAACCGAAGTAAATCAATTGAATAGAATTACATTCAGGTTTTACAACGGCATCTCTTCCTTTTAGATAGGCTATTTTAACTAGATGACCACGTAGATGCATTTGATCAGCCAAAGCTGCAACTACTTTTTCAGCACCACCTCCACTCAACCCCGTAATTACATATAAAATTTTCATTAAAACACCCAATTAGATAGGTAGTTAGATATATAATTTTGATAAGGAATCCATGCTTTTACTGACCAAACACCATGGAAAAACCATAAATACATTTGCAGGGTATAGAATGCAATTAAAGTAAAAAGTAAAAATATTTTATTTGTTCGTGAAAGATTACTAAAAATAGTACAGATTACAAATAGATCAAAAAATATTAAATAAAGATTGAAGCGATCTGCCAAAGTAGAAAAAATAATACCTAATGGCAACATAAATAAAACCAATATACAAAAATAGCGAATTATAGGGTAATAATTTTGTTTTTTAAAAAAATAATTGTATTTATAAAACAATAAAAGTGGGATTAAATGATATATCCAACGTACAAAAAAACCTTTAGAATTTATATTTTCATTGCCTTGAAGATATATATTAGTGTCTTGCAAACTAGAATAATAAATTATAATTGAAATTAAAATTAATGATATACCAATATAGAAAATATTAAAAAATTTAGAGTATTGGAACTTGGTATATATAAGAATAGGCAAGAAAAACAACAATGCAATTGCAGTTTTATGAAAAAGTGCTGCTAATATAATTAAAAAAATAAATTGAATAAATCGACTTTCCAACAACCTACAAAATGCCCATAAACTGATACTAATAGCCACAGCCTGGCGATTATAGTTCATAGATACAACTAAAAGGTAATAAGGGAAACATACCAATAAAACTAACCAATATTTTTCTAATTTTAAAGCAGATTTCAGTAAAAAAAACAGCACCAAAAAACCACAAATTGCATTTACAAAAAAAGTATCCTGATAGCCAAAAACATGCCCCATATAATTTAAAATCTTATAGGCTGGATCGTTCCCAAGAAGAATTAATTTTAAATCTGTATCTTTTCCTAACTCATAAAAAAATAAATAATTATACCAATCAGCTCCCACCTGATAACGAAAACTAATAAAAACAAATAAAAACAAAAAAGTAATAATTAAAATAACTTTCCCAAAACCATTTTTATAAGAGGAAAAAATATTACATAAGCATAAATAAAACCAAATCACCCAATAAATGACCATATTATTTTAAAACCTTTTATTCAATAATAACAATTAAAAAAATAAAATAGATTTCATTTGATAGATAAAAAGAAATTATTCCATTTTTCATTTATATTTTTTACGCTATACTCCAAACTCTTCTTATATGCATTTCCAGATCTTTCAAGAAAATTATCTTCATTCAAAATAATTTCTGATAACTGCTCTGAAAATAATTTAATATTATTATTTTCAACCAAAAAACCTACTTGATCATCTATAATATTTCTTGGTCCAGTTGGACAATCAAATGATACGACTAACATACCAGCTGACATAGCCTCTAATAGCACCATACCGAAACTTTCATAATATGATGTCATCGCATATATTTTTGATTCCCTCATTAATTCAATAATACAAGAAGTTGAAGGTTTAATAAAAACTGTATCCAACAGCTTTAATTGCCTTATAAGCGCTTCAAGATTATTAAGTACATTTTTCTCTCCATCTCCATATATTTCTAAAACCCAATTTGGATGTTTGTCCTGTACTAATGACCAGGCTGATATCAGTCTATTAAAACCTTTAATTTCGACTATTCTTCCAGCAGCAAGAATTTTATTTTTTCTTAAGGGAAAGGGAATCCAACCTCGATGATCAATTTTTATTGGATTTGGGATAACGATCTTATTTTTAAGAAAATCTGCTAATCCAGCTTCTTCACTTGTTAAAAAAACATGATACATAAATTTCTTCATAATTCCCTTCCTAATTCCATTAGGAGGATATTGATAGATACTCGCATGATGTTCTAAAACTGTTTTTCCTTTCCCCCACAAGAACGGAACAAAATATAAACTATGTACCCCTATTACATTTATCGTTGCATCTGGATTTATCTTCAAAATTTGAATCTGAAGTTTTATAAAAAAAACAATACTTAAAAATATATTATAAAAATTTAATTTAAAGCCACCATTATTTTTTCTTTTAAATTTTATATTTATATCTACATATTTAATTTTATCATCTTTTCCAAAATAAAATGGCAGGTGTCCATTCTCTGTGGTTAACACATAAACATCATGCTCTTTACTTAACTCACTAAGTCTATTACTGATAACCCTTTCAATACCGCCAGATTTGTAAAGATGATTCAGAATAAAGCATAACTTCATAATAATAACTCACCATTCATTCATTCATTCATTCATTCATTCATTTATATTAATTACATACGAATAAAATCCGTGAAACATTCAATTAAAATAGTTTATATTTTATTAATTAGCTAGTTTTAAAATTTTAGATAGAAAAATTTTTTTCAAAATATATGTTTTCTTAAAAAAATCTATTATAAATCGCTTAGGATCAATAAAAAAAAGCTGTAATAGGTATTTAATCTCATAATTTGATTTAGCAGCAAGTTCCAAACAATTAAGCCAATATACATTCCTTAAAGCTTTTTCATAATATGGAGAATCTTTAAAAAAAAACAAAACATCTAAGCGACCTCTATGCATTTTATCTAATTGTTTGATTGTATTATTATCATGTTGTCTGTATTTCGCAAAGAAATCTGGAACAACGAGTAGATCTCCAATTTCTGCCAATTTTAACCACATATACCAATCCTCAATAATCAATTCATCTTTATATCCTCCAATTTTCTTCAAATGTACTGCTCTAATCATTTGAGTAGGAGAAAATATCCGATGCTCATTCAAAATAATACTTTTGAAATCATATAAATGTGATTCAATTATCCCATCTTCGCCTATATTTTTATTTTCTTCATTAATTAAATATACAGAACCAAAAACAGCAACTATCTTCTTATTATTATTCAATAATTCAACCTGATCATCTATTCGACTTTCTAACATGATATCGTCTGAAGCTAAGCTGCATAAGTATTCTCCCTGACTCCATTCTAATGCTTCATTTAAGGTTGCACTCAGCCCTTTATTAGATCGATGTCTAAATTCAAAACGTGTAAATCTTTGTTCACAAAATGGAGCCATCCCTTTTATTTTTTCAATAGATGAATCTTTAGAACCATCATCAATAATGATTAATTCAATATTTTTATAAGATTGAGCAATTACACTCTTAATACTATCCTGTACAAATTTTTCATGATTATAGCAAGGTATAATGATAGAAACTAAGGCTTGTTCACTTTTTTGCATATTAGATCTCTCTTTATTTTAATTGTTTAAATACAAATAAACCCATTATTATCCAATACAATCCATAATTAATTAGATAGGCAATTGACACGCCTTCAAAACCAAAAAAAATAGTGCAGATATATGTCAAAGCTACTAGAGATAATGCGAAAATAATTTCCGTAATAATAAATAGTTTGGTCATAGCTTTACTTAACATCAAATAAGCAAGTATCCAACTCCCTATTTTTAAAGTATCACCTATCAGTTGCCAAAAAAATAAATCCTGCATAGGTAAAAAAGATGAACTAAATAAAAATTTTATAATCCAGTCACGCAGCATAAAAACAACACTACCGCCCAAAATAGTAAGTGGTAAAATAAATTTATAACCTAAATAAACTTCTTTTTTAATTTCATCGATATTATTTAACTCTGATAACCTAGGTAAGTAATAAACTCCTAATGTAGTCGTGACTAACATTAGATATGCTGCACTTAAACGAATCATGGCTTCCCAATAGCCCGCATAGGCCAAACCAAATTCTTGGGTCAAATATGCTCGGATCAGCATTTGTGATAACGGTACACAAATTGCACTGACCAATGCCATTAAAAGAAAAGACGCAAACTTCTTAGTAATCCCTAAGTCTATTTTTCCAAACAGATATGAAAATTTAAACCAATCTGCTTTATAACAAAGCAATAAAGTGACAAAAAATGCAATTGACTGATAGATAGACAGAGCAATTAATGCTCCATATAAATGATATTTAATTGCCAATACACTAGTAATAGCCAAAGAAAATAGACTGCCTGCAATGTTCGCAACAACGAATTTTACTATTTCTTTTTTTCCATTTAAAATTGCTAAAAACAAGGTATTAAAATTAAAAAATAGCAAAAAAATAGCAAACCAAACAAAAACTAGTTGATATTTAAATGACTGAAATATATAAAAAGAAAGTTGTTTTTGAAATATCAAGATTAAAAAAGTGAATATTAAACTAAATAGAAAAACTATACTGCCAGCAGTTTTCCATATCTCTCGTTGTTTGTTTTCATCTTTATGATATTCAGCAGTATATTTTATGACTGCAGTATTAATTGCACTACCTGCAAAGGTAGTCGCCATTTGAACAAAATTCTGGAACTGACCTATTGCAGCATATCCAGTAGGCCCCACATAAACAGCTAGGATTTTATTTAGTACAAACATGGTTACTGTTTTAATTAAAACAGCTATACCATTGAGTACACTGGTTTTTAGTAAATTCATCTATGCTTTAAATCCATTACATAATTGAACCACTTTTTTTGCTTCATCTATAGATAAATTAGGTCCAATAGGTAAACTCAAGACTTCAGCATGAATTTGTTCTGAAATTGGTAAACTTAAATCATTCCATTCCTTATATGCTTGTTGCTTATGCGGTGGAATTGGATAATGAATTAATGTTTGTACCTCATGCTCTGCCAGATATTTTTGTAATGCTTCACGGTGCTTGGTCCGTATAACAAACAAATGCCAAACGTGTTGTAAATAAATTTTTGCCTCTATATTTTTTAAGGGAAGCTTAATAGCTGGATTTTTAATTTCTTTTAAATATAAGTCAGCAATTTGACGACGGTGCTGATTTTCCTGATCTAAAAAGTTTAATTTCACATTCAACATTGCAGCCTGAATTTCGTCAAGGCGGCTATTCACACCGAGTACTAAATTTTTATATTTTTCATGTGAGCCATAATTGCGCAAAGCCTTGAGCATATTTGCCAGCTCTGCATTATTGGTTGTAATAGCACCAGCATCGCCAAGTGCACCTAAGTTTTTACCTGGATAAAAACTAAAGCCTGAAGCATCCCCCCAACTTCCCGCTTTTCTTCCTGCTATTTCAGCACCATGAGCCTGTGCTGAATCCTCTAACACCAATAATTTATGCTTTGCTGCTATGTCCATAATTTCTGGCATTGCAGTGATCTGCCCATATAAATGAACAGGTAAAATCACTTTAGTTTTAGCCGTAATAGCAGATTCTATTTTTTTATAATCAATATTAAAATTTTCTGCATCTGGTTCAATCAACACTGGTTTTAGATCATTCTCTGTAATGGCCAAAATACTTGCAATATAGGTATTTGATGGAACAATCACTTCATCCCCATCTTTCAATTTGCCTAATTCTTTCCACGCGCGCAAAGTTAAAACAAGTGCATCCAATCCATTGGCAACACCGATTGCATATTGAGTGCCACAATAATTTGCAAAATGTTGTTCAAACTGTTCTAGTTCTTTACCCCCTATATACCAGCCAGAACCAATTACACGCGTACACGCAGCTACAAGCTTGTCAGCATATTGAGCATTCATAGTTTTAAGGTCGAGAAATGGAATCATTTTTATTCATCTCATAAAAATCAGGAAATCTGGGTCTATATATTTAAAATCAAAATCTTATTTTTAAGCAATTAAGCTTGTATTTAATACTTTACTACAGTCTTATTTTTAATATAGCGAAATTAGCTCTATTAACTACACTGATAAAATTATTGATAAGTTAAATTTTAAAATTTTATTCCATAATAAAATGTAGAATATTCATTTTATTTAAATCAAATCAAATCAACTGTTCGTCTTAACACCGAACACTAATAAAATCATTTTATTTAATCGAAATATGGCTTTATATTTTTTCAAAAATATGCCTACTTTTGTATTTATTTAATAGATATGTTTAATACCTATATTAATTTTTTCTTAAAACTTTTTTATAAATAGCAATTATACGAAATAGACTAACTACATAAAAATTAACAATATTTTAATAAGTTAACAACAAGCCCTTTCTATAGTTTTATTTTTCACAATCCCCAAAAATTCAACATAATTACGAATATAATCATTCTCATCATAATGGCTATTTGCCAATACCAATAATACACAATCTTTAGAAAAATCATGCATTTCACGCCAAATTAAACTTTCAATCATTAATCCTTGTGTTGGAGAGTTTAAAATGACTTCTTCCCTATGAAAACCATCATCCAGAATAAAACGGCAACTTCCTTTTACACACACAGCGATTTGTTTTAAATTAATATGTGCATGAAAACCGCGTGATTTGTTACCTGATGTATTAAAAATATAATATAAACGCTTTATTTCAAAAGGGATGGATTGGCTAGACTCAATGGCAACAAACCCACCCCGGTCATCACCAAAACTTGGTAAATCAACCAATTTAACTAAACTCATTGTTATTCCTTCACCAAAGAAATCAAATATTGACCATATCCATTTTTGCTCATTGTTTGACCAATATCTAAAACCTGCTCTTTGCTCAGCCACTCATTATTCAGTGCAATTTCTTCAAGGCAAGCAACTTTATAACCTTGACGCTTTTCAAGTGTTTCCACAAACTGAGCAGCCTCGAGTAAACTTCCCTGCGTACCTGTATCCAACCAGGCAAAACCACGCCCTAGTACTTCAACATTTAACTCACCACGTTCTAAGTAGGCTTGATTTATTGTGGTAATTTCTAGCTCACCGCGTTCAGATGGTTTTACCTGCTTGGCAAGTTGAATGACCTCATTGTCATAGAAATACAGACCAGTCACAGCAAAGTTGGATTTTGGATATTTTGGTTTTTCTTCTATAGAAATAGCACGTTGTTGTTCATCAAATTCCACCACCCCAAAACGTTCAGGATCTTTGACTTGATAACCAAATACAGTGGCCCCTTTTTTTCGTTCTGCGGCCTCCCGTAACATGGGTGTAAAACCTTGTCCATAAAAAATATTATCTCCAAGCACTAAACATACATTACTTTGACCGATAAATTCCTCACCCAAAATAAAGGCTTGGGCTAAACCATCAGGACAGGGCTGTATCGCGTAACTCAACTCCATACCGAATTGTGAGCCATCACCTAATAGGCGTTTAAACCCATCAATATCATCAGGCGTACTAATCACAAGAACTTCACGAATACCCGCCAGCATCAACACAGACAAGGGATAATACACCATCGGTTTGTCGTAAATAGGAAGCAACTGTTTCGAAATACCTTTGGTAATAGGATATAAACGTGTGCCTGAACCACCCGCTAAAATAATGCCTTTTGTTGTTCTTGACATTATACTGCCTCCCCTAAACGTTCACGCTGATAAGAACCATCCTGAACACGACGGCACCATTCCAAATTATCCAGATACCATTGCACTGTTTTACGAATGCCAGTTTCAAATGATTCTTGTGGTTTCCAACCTAATTCACGCTCGATTTTTGAGGCATCAATGGCATAACGTAAATCATGTCCAGGCCGGTCTTTGACAAAAGTCATTAATTTTTCATAACTTTGACCATTTAGCTGTGGTTCTAGTTCATCTAAAATCTGACAAATGGTTTTAATCACTTCTATATTTTGTTTTTCATTATGCCCACCAATATTGTAGGTTTCTCCCACAACTCCCTCTGTGGCGACTCGATATAAAGCGCGAGCATGATCTTCTACAAAGAGCCAATCACGAATTTGCTGACCATTGCCATAAACAGGTAATGGCTTCCCATCCAAGGCATTTAAAATCACCAATGGAATCAATTTTTCAGGAAAATGATAAGGTCCATAATTATTTGAACAGTTAGTTACCATCACCGGGAAACCATACGTTCTATGCCAAGCTCGAACCAAATGATCTGAGCTGGCTTTACTCGCTGAATAAGGGGAACTTGGCAAATAAGCTGTGTTTTCAGTAAATAAGTCTGTGGTACCTTCTAAATCCCCATACACTTCATCAGTTGAAATATGATGAAATTTAAATTTAGACTTTTTTCCTTCATTCAGATTTTGCCAGTATTTTCGTGCAACCTCTAATAACGTGTAAGTCCCCACTATATTGGTTGTAATAAATGCAGCCGGACCATCAATTGAACGATCCACATGGGACTCTGCTGCCAAATGCATCACAATATCAGGCTGAAAATCTGAAAATAATTGCTCTACAGCCGCATGGTCACAAATATCAGTTTCAGAAAATTGGTAACGAGGATTATCCGATATAGAAATTAAAGATTCTAAATTACCCGCATAAGTTAATTTATCAATATTTAAAACATGATGTTCAGTATTTTTTATAATATGCCGAATTACAGCAGATCCAATAAAACCGGCCCCACCAGTCACCAATATTTTTATCATCATTTTTAGTGTTCCAATTATTCATTTTTATTTTATTTTTCAACTATTATTCTTGATGAATCAATGCCTTCTAGGCATATGTCTTTTTCTTTACTCGTTTATAACATAAATTATTTTTTTATTACACAAACTATCCATAAAAAATCTAATTATTAAATATAGTTACATTTCATAGACTAATTTTAGCCTCCTAGAAAAAAAAAGCTATCTTTTATATTTTCTAACTTTTTATACACATTTCAACTAATATCAACTTAATATTTATAAAATCTAATTCGATATTGTTTTAATTAACAATAAATTATTTTTATTAATTTAAAAATACAGGAGTGTAAATACCCATTAAATATGAGTGAAATTTAATAAAACCACCCATCTAAAAAACCTTTAGAGTAGATAAAAATTATATGAAAATACTTTTCTATATTAACTTTCTTACTTTGCAAGTCATACTACTAACCCATCTAAATTATTAAACAATAATATTTTGAAACAATTAATATACTCTTGATGGCTTAAGCAATTCATTATATCTCTACAGCTTATTGAATAAATGTTTCACCTCCATTTTCGTCAATATCATTACCATGCTTTAACTCAAACTTATTAAATGGACTTAAAAATAAGTATGGACAAGGTATACAATTTGTTATATTTTTTTAAATGTTAATCACGCAAACCAAGTTAAAAAAATTAATAATTACTAATAAATACTAATTTTAAATAAATAAAAATAAAGGGGTTTCAAGTGAACTATAGACACCTTTTAGGCGTTTTAACCTTAAGCCTATCTTTAGTCGGATGTACAGTAATATCTGGCTTTCAAACCTATGATTTGCCAAAAGAGGGAATCTATAAAACTGAACTGGGAACTCAAGTTAATATCGTAAAACTGACCCAAGACACTTTACCAGCAGAACAACCAACTCAAATGTATGGTTTAAAAAACTACGCATTTTTATTCCAAAACAGCCTGCCGAATTACCGCTTAAGTCCGGGTGATATTTTATCCCTTCAATTATGGGCCTATCCTGAAATCAGTGCAGCTACAACTGATACTAGCAATGGCTATCAGATTGACCAGAATGGCTATATTCAATTTCCCATGATTGGTCGTTATAAAGCTGCTGGAAAATCATTAACACAGGTTAATCAGGAATTACGCCGTCAATTGGCTCATTATTTAAAAAATCCAGATGTTGTGGTGAGAGTACTGGCCTATCAAGGGCAACGTTACTCAGTTCAAGGTAATGTGAAAGCAGCGGGGCAATTTTACTTATCTGACCAACCGGTGAGTGTTTATACGGCGCTAGGTCTGGCCGGCGGCATGAATGAGCAGGGCGATCCCGCATCCATTCAATTGGTGCGTCAGGGGTTGATCTATGATCTCAATACTATTGTGTTAGAGAAGTCTGGATTTTCATTACATAACCTGTTGATTCAAGCGAATGACACCCTTTATGTCAATTCCCGTGAAAACCAGAAAATCTATGTGATTGGTGAAGCCGGCACGAATAAGGCATTGCCAGTACGCGATCAAGGGATGACTCTCAGTGATGTTATCGGTGAAAGTGAGGGTATTAACCCACTTTCAGCCAGTGCTAGTCGGATTTATGTATTGCGTAACAATCCAAATGCCCAAACGACTGAACTGTATCACTTAAGTCTGGAAAGCCTTGGAGATTTTGGCCTGGCCAACCAGTTTAAAATGCGCAGCAACGATATTGTGTATGTGGATGCCACAGGTCTGACCCGCTGGCAACGGGTTATCAGCCAGATTATTCCTTTTTCAAGTATCGTTAATACAGCTATACGATAGTAGGCAATTAAGCTATGAAAATTCAAAGTCTTTTGGGGATCTGTATTGGGAATATCTATCGTAGTTCGATGACGAAATATTTATTAAAAAGATATACCTGTATTTGCAGATTGAATTGCAAGTATCGCTGGTCTGAGTGACGATCCCGCCGATAACAAAGCACAATTTTGCATATAACAGCATGGAATTAACCTGCAAGCCCGTGTGGCCTAAAAATTGAATACGGGACAGATTAAAAAAAGCAGGCCTTATTCTGGCAACAGTAAAAAAACATCTGGTTCTTTATCACAGGCAAGATTTTTCGTTTGGGGAATTGATAAAACCGGGATGAACCGAATCCTTACCAGCAGGAGCAGCAGGTCTTTGAGGAAGTCTGTAACTTGATTCAGTGCTGCATCATAGACTGGAAAAACTACATTTAAACTTTTGATGTCAAAATTATGAATAAAAATAACAATACCGAAGATATGATTAACGTAAAAGGGCTGCTCTTTTCTCTGATTGCACAATCGAAACTGATCGCCCTATGCACCTTTCTCAGCCTGATTGCCGCCCTGCTTTATTTACGTACTGCGGCCAATACCTATATGGTAGATGCACTAGTGCAAATAGAAGAGAATAAAGGTGTATCAGCTGCCTTGTTAGGTGATCTTTCAGATGTGGTGGGACAGATGTCTTCAGCTCAGGCTGAAATTGAAATTTTAACATCCCGACTGATTTTAGGTTCAGTCATCGACCGTTTAAATCTGGATATCAGGATTTCCAGTACTGAAGACACTTTTAGCAATCGCCTGTTTCAACATCCAAATTATCGCACCGAATATCAGCCTCAATCTGTGCGTTTTAAAGATGGTCAAAAAAGCTTTGATATCCGCCAGTTTGAAATTCCTGCAGCTTATTTAGATAAAAACCTGTTGCTGAAATTTCAGCAACAAAGCTTTAGCCTGACCAATCCTGAGACAGAAGAAGTCGTATTTCAGGGAGCACTTAACCGGCCACTACAAGCCACATCTGCGCAGAGTGGCTGGAAAATTGTAATCTTTACTCAGAATCATCTAAATGCCAGCTATCGGATTCAGAAACAGTCATTACCTGCAGCCATTAATTCAATTCTAGCCAATTTTTCAGTTGATGAAAAAGGTAAGCTTACCGGTATATTGCGCCTTCGCTATCAGGGTCATGATAAACAATATATCACCCAGATCCTCAATGCCATTTTGACTGCATACAGCCAACAGAATATTGAACGTCGCTCGGCAGAAACAGCGCAAACCTTAAAATTCCTAGACAGACAATTACCAGATTTAAAGAAACAGCTGGATGATGCAGAAGATGTCTTTAACCAGTTCCGTCAGCAGTACAATACAGTCGATATTAGCAAAGAATCTGAATTGTACTTAAATCAAAGCATTTCTTTAGAAACCCAAAAAGCAGTACTGGAACAGAAACAGGCAGAAATAGCGGCCAAATATACAGTAGCACATCCGACCATGCGAGAAATCAATGCTCAACTCAGCGTGATTAATGGAAAAGTTCGTGAGCTGAATAACACCTTAAAGCGTCTACCAGAGCTACAACGCCAATATTTGCAACTATCTCGTGAAGTAGAAGTCAAGCAGCAGCTTTATACCAACTTAGTGAATTCCTACCAACAACTGCACGTTGCCAAAGCAGGTGAAATTGGCAATGTACGTATCATTGATACCGCAATTGCCCCCATTGAACAGATTAAACCGAAAAAATCACTGATTCTGGTTTTGGCCTTATTATCCGGTGTTTTCCTGGGCATCTTGTTGGCATTATTCCGTTATATGTTGCAATCTGGTGTGAAAGATAGCAGCCAAATAGAAAGCGAACTGGAGCTGCCAGTCTATGCGACTATAGCTCACTCCCCGATCCAGAAATCTGGACTGAAACTGCTGAAAAAGAAAAAGGCCCCTTTCTTATTAGCGATCAAAGATAGCAATGATATTGCCATCGAAAGCTTACGAAGCATACGCACAGCAATTCATTTTGCACTGACGCAAGCCAAAAACAACATCATTATGATCTCGGGTCCAGCACCAAAAGTTGGAAAATCATTTGTTTCCAGTAATCTAGCCGTCATCATGGCAGAAAAAAATAAACGCGTATTAGTTATTGATGCAGACTTACGTCGTGGTCATATACACAAATATTTTGACCTGAATAACCAATATGGATTAACTGAATACCTGAATGAGCAAACTACATTGAAACAAATGGTACAAAACACCAAAGTGCCGAACTTAAGTGTAATTACATGTGGTAAAAGTCCAGCCAACCCATCCGAACTCCTCAATTCAGCGCGATTTTATGAATTACTGCAACAACTGATTCCGTACTATGACCATATCATTATTGATACAGCACCTGTATTGGCTGTCACGGATGCGATTATTGTGTCTCAACATGCCGGGATCAATTTGGTGGTGGCACGCTATGCAGAAACTCAAATGAAAGAGTTAGAACTAACATTGAACCGTTTTAAACAAGCCGGTAATAAAGTAAATGGCTTTATCCTGAATGATATCCAGCGTTCAGCTGGTGGTAGCTATAGCTATGATTATACTTATAGTTACAAGACTAGATTATCCAGTCTTTATAAAAAAACTGGATAATTACTCATGTTGATCAGTTAAGACAAAATGGCTGAAATACAATAAAAATTGAGTGTATCCAGATACACTCAATTTTTATGGCTTTTCTCACAATCTAAATTTAACATTACACGATGCTTTCTTTATCTCATTTCATTAAGGTTGGATGGATAAAGAACTGTCTAAAATGAACTGGAAGCGTCTATCAGAAAAAGAAAACTCCCTGCAGAACACATTTATGCTTAGTGATTGGTCTTGCACTGTCGTGCTCAACCTTTATCTAATAGATGCTTTTCAGCAATTACAACTGGTTTTGGGTACAACTGAGTACTGTGCTTCCAGTGCATCTATACAAGCTAGCTAGCACTTAGGACTCGGCCTTTGCAAGCCCTGTTTGAAGCATTAAGTTAGACGCATGGCTGAAAGATTCTCAATATGAATACGATACATTTCATGATATGAGTATCTATGCTATAGGTCGAAAATATTTGTTTTACCAGAGAAACTCTATTTTTTAATAGCACAAACGATACGCTTGTATGCAAATTCGATTAAGCTCAACGAGCTCGATACCCATCAACATATTTTTTTAATATATCTGTTAACTGATTAAAATTACTATGATCAACACTTTCACTCAGGCTATTAAAAACTTTATAAATTTCAGGATATTCAGAATATTTTTCAAATGATTTTAAAATCCGCTCATGACCTGTCTTTTCAACATTCTCTTGGTCAATCAAAAGCTCTTCATACAATTTTTCCCCAGGACGCAAACCAGTGAACTGAATTTCAATATCCCCTAAACCCTTATCATCAATCGGTTTAAATCCACTTAAACGAATCATTTGTTTGGCCAAATCTACAATCTTGACTGGCTCGCCCATATCCAGCAGGAACACATCACCACCCCTACCCATCGCACCTGCTTGAATCACCAACTGTGCAGCTTCAGGAATAGTCATAAAATAACGGGTCACTTCAGGATGCGTTACCGTCACAGGACCGCCTTGAGCAATCTGCTTTTTAAACAAAGGCACCACAGAACCTGATGAACCGAGCACATTACCAAAACGGACAATACTGATCTGAGTTTTTGGCTGAGTTGCCGCTAATCCTTGGCAATAGAGCTCTGCCATCCGTTTTGATGCACCCATGACATTGGTGGGACGTACTGCTTTATCAGTAGAAATCAATACAAAGGTTTCAACACTTTGATTCACCGCAGCATCCACGCTGCGCGCTGTTCCAATCGAGGTATTGTAAATCCCTTCAAATGGGTTCGCTTCAACTAGAGGCACATGCTTATAAGCTGCTGCGTGATAAACAGTTTGTACTTTGTATTGTGCCATGATGCGCTCAAGTTTTGTTTGATTGGTCACTGATCCTAAAACAGGAATCACTTGCATGCTGGAAGTCTGCAATTCGCGGTCAATGGAATATAGTGCAAACTCGGACATTTCAAACAGTACAAGCATCTTGGGCTGATGTTTCACAATTTGACGGCAAAGCTCGGAACCAATCGAGCCCCCGGCCCCTGTCACCATCACGACTTTATCTTTAATATTTTTCTCGAGCAGCTCAGGTTTAGGGGGAACAGGATCACGGCCGAGTAAGTCGATGATATCCACTTCATGAATATCCGAAATTTGCACCTGACCATCGACCAGCTGGGTTACCCCTGGCAGTTCCATAATTTTCACGTCAGCAGAATCAAAAGATTCAATAATCTCTTTTTTACGTGCACGACCAACCGACGGCATTGCCAACAAAACTTCTGCAATCGCAAACTTTCCGAATTTTGTAGCAGCACGTTTAGTTGAGTAAATTTTCAAACCACTTAAGGATTGACCTTGCAGTGATTTTTTATCATCGATAAAACACACCGGTAAATAATCATCGGAGCGATTTAAAGCCGCTGCAATTTGTTGCCCAGCTAGTCCTGCGCCATAAATCGCCACACGTTTAAGACTTTGCTTTTTAACAAAGGTTTTAATCGTTGCATAGCGAATAACAGCACGACTCCACCACATGTAAGAAAACAGCATGAAGCCATACATGAGCGGAATGCTCATCGGAATAAATGCTAAATCGAGCTTTTTAATCACATATAAAGCCACAATCTGAACAAATGTCCCTATGGAAATACGAAGTAAATAATCTTCATTAAATGAACGAACAATTGCGCTGTAAATACCGAGCAAGGCAAAAATCAGAACACCGAAAATGCCGATATACAAATACCAAGCCTCTAGGCCAGACATGACCTCGACATTCGGTCGTGCCAAACGAATGGCATAAACCAGCCACATCATCAGCGGTAAGACACAAAGATCCATCAGCACCAAAACCAGCTGCTTTTGGCGACGCGGTAAAGATGCTATAGATCGAATAATGTCTTTCACAAATCGCTCGAAGTTGGGTCTAGGAAATTGGACAAGACGCAAGTTATATGCCCTTTTGCCGTTTAAATTTTAGAGATGACTTGCTGAATGGTATCTACAGTTTTTTGTAGATTTACTCCGACAAGTTTGAATGCAAGACAAAACATGAAGCTTATTTCGCCAAGCTGCTTGGCATTTTCTAAACGCTGTGCAGGGCGCCATAGTGCAGCATCAAAAGCTTTTTTCTAAATATACTACTGAACATGAACCACTGAAACTTGATACGCCCAAAGCCTTAATTTCAGCCATGATGCGATCGCGTGGCCAGCCTTCAGGTAAAGCATCAATATTCATTTGCATATAGTATTTATAAGCTGCATATACATAACCGCTTAATGGTTTTGCGACGAATGTAGACTGTTTTCAAACACTGCTTGCATACTTGTCATATTGGCATCGTGTTTTGGAAAGAATATCTTCTCGACGTTATTAATTTGACCAAAAATTATATTCGGCTTCCCATGATGAATCATCATAAGGTAGCAGAAGAACCATTCACACCAGTCAATCAAAAAATTATAAAATCAACTTTCTCGTTATTTAAAAATGTATAAAAGTGATCAGCTATTAAATATTTACACAGCATTAGGCCTTACTAGATTCAATGCTAAAAATAAAAACACTTCAATGACAACTATTCATTAAGGTTATATCTATAACCTCTACAGTATTTCACTGGTAAATCTGGGTTTTTCCTTTACTCAGCTTATTCATTCAAAATAATTGAATTATAAAAATTCATTCTTCAACAACAAAATAAATTGATATTTAATTGTATTAAAAATGTTTTATATATTCAGTCTGTTATAGAATAACCAGCTTGATAAGAATATATTGGATTTCTGTACAATACCGCTTACGCGAAACGTGTTGGATAGAAAAGTCTGCTAAAATTAATGCAACTTTTGAATATAAAATGAATTTGGGAAAACCTATGAGTAAAGCCTTACCCATCGCTGTCGCTGTTCTTTTAGGCGGTGCTGCACTTGTACCTGTTTATTATGCCACTCAAAACCCAGCTACTGCGACATCAAAAGCATCAAAGAATGCATCTGCTGTTGAAAAAATCAGTTATGCGCTAGGCTACGAAGTTGCACATCAAACACCACCTGAATTAAATATCAACAGCTTTGTTACTGGTGTACGCGAAGGCCATGCTCGAAATAAACCTGCTTATACAGAACAGGAACTTCAACAAGCCTATGAGCAATTCCAGAAGGAAATGCAGCAGAAGCAAGTTCAGCAAGCACAACAGGTTCAAACAGCCAGCGATTCTTTCTTGACTGAAAATGCAAAAAAACCGGGTGTAAAGACTACCGCTTCAGGTTTGCAGTATAAAATCATCCAGGAAGGTACAGGTAAACAACCTGCTGCCAACTCTATGGTGACTGTACATTACAAAGGCCAACTGGTTGATGGCAAAGTATTTGATAGCTCGATTGAACGTGGTGAACCGATTGAATTCCCATTGAATCAAGTCATTCCTGGTTGGACTGAAGGTCTGCAATTGATGAAAGAAGGCGGTAAAGCGACGCTTTATATCCCTTCTCAATTAGGCTACGGTGAACAAGGTGTGCCGGGAATGATTCCTGCTAACAGCACCCTGATTTTTGATGTTGAACTCATCAAAGTAAAATAAAAAATTCAAGGAGAGCTTTTGCTCTCCTTATTTATCTTGGGATAAGAGAATGAAAACACCTATAACATTGCTTTGTTTTTGCCTTTTTACCACGGCTAGCTTTGCAAAACCCGTGACCAATACCAGCAGTTTAAATGAACAGGTCGGCTACAGCTTTGGCTATTTAATGGGGCGTAGCAATGCTGAATCTGTAAAAGATTTGGACCTGGATGCTTTCATGCTTGGATTAAAGACCGCGGCTCAAGGTGGTAAACCTGCTCTTAGCGATGAAGAAATGGCACGCGTCCTAACCCAGCATAAAAAGCTTAGTGATGCAAAACAGCTGATCGAGCTAAAACAAAAGGCAGATGCCAACGCCAAAACCGGAACAGAATTTTTAAAAGCCAATGCTAAAAAAGACGGCGTACAAACCACCAAATCTGGTTTGCAATATCAAATATTAAAACAAGGCACTGGAAAATCACCCAAAGCTAATTCTGTGGTCAAAGTCAATTATGAAGGCCGTTTAATAGACGGTACGGTGTTTGACAGCTCCATTGCCCGAAATCAGCCGGCTGAATTTCAGGTCAGTCAAGTGATTCAAGGCTGGACCGAAGGCTTACAATTAATGAAAGAAGGTGCTCAGTATCGCTTTTTTATTCCAGCACAACTTGGCTATGGTCAAATTGGCTCTGGTGATGTGATCGAACCGAATAGCACTTTAATTTTTGATGTAGAACTTCTAGAAGTCCTACCTAAGTCATCTAAATAACCCATATTTAATGCATCTTAAAAAATAGCGGGTAGATCTGGATGAGCAAGAATCATGCTTATTCACCACCCCCTATTTTTGATGATTTAATCCATCTGTTTTAAATATCGGCTTTCAATAATAAGTGCATTTCTTGTTTTTCAAGTGATGTATATCTCCCTGCTTAACCAGCACAACATAATAAAAACTTATATTTATTAATTTCTTATATTTTAAAATCGTCTTATTTAATAGCATGTTTCAATTTATTGATAATAGTATGCAGTCAAAATAAATCGATCTTGTACAATCATCAAAGATGTTTTATTTCTATATTTTAATCAATACATTTTCTTTACTAATAACAAGGATTGAATCAATGGCTCTAAGCATCAAAACTCGCGAAATTCAGTACACTGCGCCCGACGGAACTCATTTGATTGGATACTTTGCAGCGCCTGAATCAGAAACACCTGTCGCGGGCGTGATTGTAGCGCCTGAGTGGTGGGGACGAAATGAATACACTGAACAGCGTGCCCGTGAACTTGCTGAACACGGCTATGCAGCGCTTGCTATTGATATGTATGGTGATAAAAAAGTCACTACAGCAGTGCCTCAAGCCAGTGAATGGATGATGCAAACCTTTGATGATCCTGAAACAATTGTGACTCGTGCGTCTGCAGGTTTAGCGACATTAGCAGCGCAAGAAGAAGTAAATGCAGATAAACTGGCTGCTGTAGGCTTCTGTTATGGTGGCAAGGTTGTGCTTGATCTGGCACGTTCCGCTGCCCCTTTACAAGCGGTGGTCACGTTCCATGGCACATTGACTCCGAAAGCCCCTGCTCAGCCCGGAAAAGTAAAAGCTGAAATTTTAGTTCTCCACGGGGAACTCGACAGCATGGTCAGTTTAGATGATGTTGCACGCTTTAAAGAAGAAATGCATGCGGCTCAAGTCGAGCATGAAGTCATCGTCTTTGAAGATGCCAAACATGGCTTTAGTAACCCGCTTGCAGACGAACGTGCCAAAGCCAATGGTGTTGATCTTGGTTATAACGCAGCCGCAGAACAACAAGGCTTATCTACCATGTACGAATTATTAAACAAGCGACTGGGTGAATAGCAACAAGGGTAAATATGGCTGTGCCATCTTGACCCATCCACTGAGCTGGATATTTTAAAAATTGCATTTTTAAAGAGGATAGAATAATGACTGAAAACAACTGCCCATATTGCAACTTTGATGAATATGACATCATTGATAAAAATGACTTTGGTGTGATTTTGCCTGAGCCGAATGCATTATCCAAAGGTCATTCTGTCATTATTCCTCTACGCCATGTCAGCTCTTTTTTCGATGTCACCGACAAAGAACGTAAAAGCTTGATGTCTTTACTTGAGCTTGCACGTAACGAGCTGCAGCTGCGCCACCATCCTTCTGGCTTTCATATTGGTTTCAATGATGGCAGTGTGTTTGGTGAAGCATCTGAACATTTGCACATTCATATTATCCCACGTTATGAAGGTCAAACCTTAAAACTGGATGAGCGCTGGGGCATGACCGGTAAATAAAAAATTTGCTCACCCGCTTTTAAAAAATGATGCTGCGGCATCATTTTTTATGTCTGCTCACAACCGCAATGCTGCACAGTTTTCGTTATACTATTCATCTATTCCCACTACGCGGTTCGCATGTCACAGTTTTCTTTTTCCGATGCCCTTCTTTCCTGGTTCGATGTCCACGGTCGTCATGACTTGCCGTGGCAAATAGCAGATGATCCATATAAAGTCTGGGTGTCTGAAATTATGTTACAGCAAACCCAAGTCAAAACCGTGCTGCAATATTTTGATCGCTTTATCGCACGCTTTCCCACGGTTCAAGATTTAGGATTGGCCAGTTGGGATGATGTTGCCCCCTATTGGGCTGGGCTGGGTTACTACGCGCGCGCACGAAATCTGCATAAAGCTGCCGGGATTGTGGCACGTCAGGGGCATTTTCCGGCCACATTAGAACAATGGATTGAGCTTCCGGGAATCGGCCCATCTACTGCAGGGGCATTGATGTCACTGGGTCTGCGTCAGTACGGCGTGATTATGGATGGCAATGTTAAACGGGTATTGGTGCGTTTTTTTGCCATTGAAGATGATCTGTCCAAGCCGGTTCATGAACGTGCGATGTGGCAACTGGCAGAGCAGCTCTGCCCTGTTGAGCGTAATCATGACTATACCCAGGCGATTATGGACTTGGGCGCAACCGTATGTACTCCGAAAAAACCGCTGTGTTTATATTGCCCGATGCAGCCGCACTGCAAAGCCCATCACCAAGGTTTAGAAACTGAACTGCCCTTTAAAAAACCGAAAAAAGCCGTGCCGGTCAAATCTGCACAGGTTCTGGTGATTCAGTCGAATGGTCAATGGTTATGGCAACAACGTCCGAATAGCGGCTTATGGGGCGGCTTATGGTGCTTGCCGGTTATTGAAAACCCAGTGGAATTTGAAAATCTGTGCCAAACATTAGGACTCAAAAAAGTCATTCAACGCGCTGAAATCACGCATAGCTTTACTCATTTTACCTGGCAACTTGAAGCCATCTGCTTTGAGTCTGATACAGATCAACAAGAACATCTTGCAATTGAATTAGGCGGTACTTGGCTCGCTGCACCCATTGCAGCCGAAATGGGCATTCCCACTGCGATGAAAAAATTGATCTCTGCCATAAATTTATGACATAGTCAGGCACTGTAACTCTTATAATTTTCACATAAATCAGAATGAAAAAAGGATGAACAGTGCTTCGTTTTATTTATGCCTTATTACTGGGTTTTAGCGTGCTATGGATTGCTGCTTGTACCTCAAGTCCAAAAAAAACCTCAAGCATACCGCTGCCGCCTGCTCAGGTACAAAAACTGAAAAGTATGCAATTGAAATCTTCATTGCCTATTCCGGTGCAAAATATAAAAGCCAGACAGTTGCGCGATACTTGGGCAGCGTCGCGCAGTAACGGACGCACCCACGAAGGCATTGACATCATGGCTCCACGTGGAACAAAAGTGCTGAGCGCCACAGAAGGTTTAATTGCTGACTTACGCAATAACAATTTGGGTGGTAAAGTGGTTTGGATTATGGGACCTGGCGGAAGCTGGCATTACTATGCCCATCTGGATGATCATAAACGCGGCTTAAATGTCGGCGATTATGTTAAAAAAGGTCAGCTGATTGGTTATGTGGGCAATACCGGTAATGCACGCCACACGGCACCGCATTTGCACTATGGAATTTATCTTGAGGGTAAAGGCCGTGGTGTGGTGAATCCCTACCCTTATTTACGTTAATTTTTTAGGAACTATTCATGTCAGAAGCGCTGATCAATCGTTTGGTCGAATTTGCTGAATCAGGCAATCAACAAAAAATTGTTTTGGCTGGGCAAAGCCATCAAGGCTGGGTGATGGAAATCACCGAAGACGCGCTTTTGATCAGCACCGGTTTTGCTGAAAAAACCGGACAAGACACGTGGATTCAATTCACCGACTTGC
>Ga0308160_10000259_pt1 | contig 127420 bp, 112 predicted proteins | sample PhyFR1_FD_201036 | JGI IMG/M metagenome (GOLD analysis project Ga0308160, IMG submission 201036) | Phyllosphere microbial communities from UC Gill Tract Community Farm, Albany, California, United States - DLSLF.R1 | ecosystem: Host-associated > Plants > Phyllosphere > Unclassified | place... | reverse complement strand
GAGAAGGAAATCTTCAACGCCTACAACGAGATCCCGTCGATCCGCGACAAGGACCAGTTCCTGATCCCGTTTATCGAGGTCATCAACGATCCGGAATTCAAGACCGGCACGCTGGAATCGGACCAGAAGCTGCTCAAGTCGATCATCGTGTTCGCCTGCCTGATGGAAGGCCTGTTCTTCTACGTCGGCTTCACGCAGATCCTGGCGCTCGGCCGTCAAAACAAGATGACCGGCGCCGCCGAGCAGTACCAGTACATCCTGCGCGACGAGTCGATGCACTGCAACTTCGGCATCGACCTGATCAACACGATCAAGATGGAAAACCCGCAGCTGTGGACGGCCGAGTTCAAGGAAGACATCAAGCAGCTGTTCCTGAAAGCGGTCGAGCTCGAGTACCGCTACGCCGAAGACACCATGCCGCGCGGCGTGCTGGGCCTGAACGCAGCGATGTTCAAGGGCTACTTGCGCTTCATCGCCAACCGCCGCGCCGTCCAGATCGGCCTCGATCCGCTGTTCCCGAACGAAGAAAACCCGTTCCCGTGGATGAGCGAGATGATCGACCTGAAGAAGGAGCGCAACTTCTTCGAGACGCGCGTGACCGAGTACCAGACCGGCGGCGCGCTCAGCTGGGACTGAGCTGGGACTGAGCTGGGATCGAGTTTCTGCTCGACCGCATCTGTCTGCAAAGCCCGCCGCCCGGCGGGCTTTTTATTTGGCGCCGGCTCAGCGCTGCTCGAACCAGTCCATGAATTCGCCGGCCACCTCCGAATCGAGCTCCAGTACTGCTGCCGCCACCTCAGTAAATCCCTTGACGGCCGCGATGGCCGCCAACGCACAGGCCAGCATATCGTCGTCCCAGGCACGCGTCGACGCCTTGGCGACCAGGGCCGGCAGTGCCGCCAGCGCCGCCGCATAGGCCGTGCGCAGGTCGGCTGGGACCGTGACCTTGCGGCGCTGCCGGCAGATCTCGACCCATGCCGGAAAATGAAAGTAGACGGCACCGGCACGCGCCGGGTCGCTCGCCAGAGCACGCACGACGTGCGGCACGGCCGCGAACGAGGCCAGGTATACGTCGTCTTGATGCGCCAGCGCGCTCCACAGCGTGAACCAGGGTTCGTCCTCGCCGTCTGCCGATGGCAGGTCCGCCAGTTGCCGCAGCAGCGCCGGAATATTCGCGGCCTTGCCGTAGGCGTGTTCGAGTTCGCTCCAGCGCGGGCTATCGAGCGCAAGGCAGGGCAGGTCGATGTAGGTCGTCATGGCCAATTAAAAAAAGGGAGGGACGACGGCAGTCTAGCAAAGCGTCCAAAGCCGAGGGCGACACACGGCGGTCACGATACCCATGCTAAGCTCCAGCCACACTGCTACACCAGCCAAACGCATCCGCTCCGTCTTCCCCATGCTCTCCAGCCCGCTCCTGTCCCAGACCCCGCGCATCCTGCACGGCTTCGGCACCCGCCACGACGACATGGCCGCTTGCTTCCCGGAGCTGTGGCCGCGTCGCCCGATCCAGCACGAGCGCCACGGCACGCGCATCGCCATCGTCACCGAAGCGAACCAGGATGGCGGCGAGGCCGACGGCATGTTCACCGATCGGCCTGGCCTGCTGCTGGCGATCGCCACCGCCGATTGCGTGCCGATCCTGCTCGCGCGCCGCGACGGCGCCGAGATCGCGGCGCTGCACGCCGGCTGGCGCGGCGCCCTGCACGGCATCGTCGATGCGTTCGCCGATCTCGTGCGCGCGCGCGGGGGCGTGCCCGGTGACTGGATCGCGGCGGCGGGACCGGCCGCGCATCCTTGCTGCTACGAAGTCGGGCCGGAGGTGGTCGACGGTTTCGTCGAACGCTGGGGCTTCGCGCCCGAGGTCGTGGCGCCGCGTCCGCGCCGGCTCGACCTGCCGGCCATCGTGCGCCTGCAGCTGGCGCACGCCGGGTTCGACAGCATCGACGCGCGCACCGAATGCACGATGTGCCACCAGCGTGACGATGGAAGCCACACCTTCCACAGCTACCGCCGCGACCGCGAAACGCGCACGCCGATCGTCGACGTGCACTGGTCGGCGATCGCCATCGCGCCGGGTTGATCGATCACTGACGCGGTCTTTGATGTGCCCTTCGATGCGCCCGCGCGCACGCGTATGCGCTCGCGTGCTCCACAAGCTTGGCACTGAGGCTATCATGCGCTGAAATCGAACAGCACAGCCATGACGGCCCAGGAGACCTCGCATGACCGACCGCTTCGCCCTGCATGTCGCATCCGACGTCGACGTCGACGCAGGCTCGCACGCCGGCCTGCTGCGCGCGATCGCGGAATCCGACGGCCTGGCGCAAGTGGCGGTGTTCGGCGCCGGCGACGCCCAGGGCAGTGCTTTCAAGGACGCCTTGCGCCGGCTCGGCTACCGCGGCGCCGTCGCACCCATCGCACCCGGCCGGCCGCAGGACATCGAACGCTTCGGCACCCTGTTTCACACCTCGCCGGACCTCGCGCGCCTGGCCTGGCGCCGCCTCGGCCTGGGTGGCGCAGGCGAGCGCCGCTACAGCCTATGCGGCTTCGTGCACGCCACCGCGACCCACGCCGACATGAGCGCGATCGCCGACGCCCTCGTCGCGCCGCTGCGCAGCTGGGACGCGCTGATCTGTCCTTCGCGCGTCGCGCGCGACAGCGCGCGCGCGATCCTCGAGCGCCAGGCGGCCTACCTGACGGCGCGCTTCGGCGCCACGCGCTTCGAGCTGCCGCAGCTGCCGCTGATCGCGCCGGGCGTACACAGCCGCGACTTCGTCTTCGATGACGCCCAGCGGCGCGCGGCGCGCGAGCGCTTCGGCATCGGCGCGGACGACATCGCTTTCCTGCACGCCGGCCGCCTGTCCTTCCATGGCGATGCGCATCCGCAGCAGATGCTGGTCGCGCTGGAGCAGGCTGCCAAGGCCGGCCACGTCGTGCACCTGCTGCTGTGCGGCCGCTTCGACGATGCCGCGTCCAAACAGGGCATGCGAGACGCAGCCGCGGTGCTGGCACCGTCGGTCAGGCTGACCATGCTCGCTGCGCAGCCCGGCCAGGTCGCCGCGCCGTCGGATGCTCAGTCGGCTGATGCCTGGGCCGCGGCCGACGTCTTCACCGCAATGGCCGACAGCGTGCAGGACTGCGCCGCGCCGCTGCTGCTGGCGGCGATGGCGGCCGCGCTGCCGTGCGTGGTCAGCGACTGGGGCGCCTACCGCGACACGGTGCGCGATGGCGTCGAGGGTTATCTGATCCCGACCGTGATGCCGGGACCGGGTGCCGGGCTTGATCTCGCGCAGCGTTACGACGATGGCGTGGACAGCTATGCGCAGTATTGCGGTCATACCAGCCATGCGGTCGCGGTGGACGGCGCGGTGCTCGCGCAGGCTTACGAGCGGCTGATCGCAAACGCCGGACTGCGGCGCGAACTCGGCGACAACGCGCGCCGGCGCGCTCGGCGCGAGCACGATTGGCCGGTCGTGCTGGAGCACTACCGGCAGCTGTGGAGCGAGCTCGATGAACGGCGCCGCGCCGATCCCGTCTTGAGCCCGGCGCTGCCGCCAGCGGCGCCCGACCGGCTCGACCCGTTCGCGCTGTTCGCCAGCTATCCGAGCGCGCGCATGACGCCGGCCTCGCTGGTGGAATTGACGCCGCATGCCTCGCTGGCCTTGCTGCGCCAGTACCGCGCGCTGGCGATCAACCGCTTCGCGCAAGCATCGCTGCCGACGCTCGAGGAATTCGGCCTTATTTTCGGTTCGATCGAATCGCAGCCGATGCAGGTGGACGAAATGCTCGACACGCTCGGGCCGTGCGACCGGCCGACCTTGCTGCGCGGCTTGGCGTGGTTGTGCAAGATGGATTTATTGAGGATATCGCCGCCCGAGGAAACTTGAGCGGCTTTGCATAGCGCCCGTACATAAAGGCGCTATGCGCAATTGCAGTGGGGCGTGCGTTTTTGTTTGCGCGCTTGTTTTTGAAGACTAAGCAGATGGATGAAAGGAATCACACGTGATCGCAGCGATTGATTCGGATTGAAGATATCGCGGTTCGCCATTTACGAGTGCATGAAAAATATTGTGTGCGGGTTGCGCACTGACAAGGTTTTCGTGTACTTTACGTGATTGAATTTGTCAAAACGTGAACATGCCTATGTAATTGGGTATGAAGCGGGAAGCAAACCGATCAAAAAATGGGACGCTGATTCATTCAGTATGCACGTAAGCTTAGCGAAAAGAACAAGCCGCATTGCCTGAACCGGATTCGGGCATGGCGGCTTTTTCTTTTCGCAGCGCTGCGCGCGGCGGTGTAATCAGCGGCAGGAACCATCGAACTTTTGTCGTTTCGGTCGTCGGCGACGACGATAGCTGAAGCGTTGCGGAATAGGGGATTTCGCAAAACCTGTGACAGGTTTTGCGAGCTTCCCTCGAGAAGTCGCAGCAATTCAGCTGGTGCCGGATTCATTGACGCACACCCACGTGTGCGCCGATGAATAATTCGCCCGACCAAGCAGACCGGGTTGGACGGGTTCAAACCTTGTAGCGCATTTCTCATCGCAGAGAAGGAGAACATAAAATGGCAACAGCCGCTAAGAAACCAGCAGCAAAAGCCGCCGCCAAGTCGGCCGCAAAAACTGCAGCAGCAGAAAAACCCGTCGCAAAGAAAGCCGCCGCAAAACCGGCAGCCAAACCAGCCGCCAAAACCGCTGCAAAACCGGCCGCAAAACCGGCAGCCAAGCCAGCCGCGAAACCGGCAGCTAAGCCGGCCGCAAAGAAAGCCGCTGCCACCAAGACTGCAGCAACCAAGTCGACCGCCACTAAATCGACTGCTGCCAAATCGACCGCAGCCAAGTCGACCGCAGCCAAATCGACCGCGACCAAGTCGGCCGCAGGCAAGACTGCAGCGACCAAGACCGCCGCAAGCAAATCCACCGCATCGAAATCGACTGCAGCCAAGTCGACTACGGCCAAGTCGACTGCAGCGAAATCGACCGGCGCCAAATCGACCGCTGCCAAGACCCTGGCTTCGAAGTCGACCGCCGCCAAGTCGCCAGCCACCAAATCGGCCGCTGCCAAGACCTTGGCCAGCAAGTCGACCGCGACCAAGGGCGCAGCCACCAAGACTGCAGCCAAGGGCGCAGCGACCAAGTCGACCGCAACCAAGACCGCCGCCAAGGGCGCCGCCGCCAAGTCGACCGCAACCAAGTCGACCGCAACCAAGTCGGCTGCGACCAAGTCGACCGCAAGCAAATCGACCGCAAGCAAATCGACCGCAGCGAAATCGACCGGCGCCAAGTCGACCGCCGCCAAGACCCTGGCTTCGAAGTCGACCGCCGCCAAGTCGCCGGCCACCAAATCGGCCGCCGCCAAAACCTTGGCCAGCAAATCGACCGCGACCAAGGGCGCAGCAAGCAAGACCGCCGCGACCAAGACCGCCGCCAAGGGCGCAGCCGCCAAGTCGACCGCAGCGAGCAAGTCGACCGCAGCAAGCAAGTCGACCGCGACCAAGCCTGCAGCAACGAAGTCGGCTGCCGCCAAGACGCCGGCAACCAAGACCGCCGCCAAGTCGACCGCCGCCAAGGCTCCGGCGACCAAGTCGGCTGCGACCAAGTCGACCGCTGCCAAGTCGACTGCAACCAAGTCGACCGCCGCCAAATCGACCGCCGCCAAATCGACCGCGACCAAGTCGACCGCGACCGCCGCCAAGACCCCGGCCACCAAGTCGACCGCCACCAAGTCGACCGCGACCGCGACCAAAACCGCTGCCGCCAAGCCTGCTGCGACCAAGCCCGCCGCCACCAAGTCCGCAGCGACCAAAACCGCAGCGACCAAGTCGACCGCTGCCACCAAGGCTGCCGACGCGCAGCCGGAAGTGAAGGCCGACAGCGCCGCCACCGCGCCGGCCGCCAAGCCTGCCGCCGCCAAGACCCCGGCCGCGAAGAAGCCGGCCGCCAAGAAGTCGAGCGCCGCCAAGTCGGCTGCGCCGAAGGCCGACGCCCAGCCAGAAGCCAAGGCCGAAGCCAAAGCGGACAGCAAATCCGACGCCAAGCCGGAAGCCAAGGCCGACGCCAAGTCGGACGGCGCCCAGCCGGCGGCCAAGTCGGTGATCGCGCCGGCCGCCTGGCCGTTCCCGACCAGCCGTCCGTAATCCGGGCAGTCCGCGCCTGGTTCAGGCAAAATACCGCTGTGTGAGGCGCGCGCAACGCGCCCGCACGGCGGTTTTTTTATTCAAGGAGTCTTTGTGCTGCCCATTCTTCAGATGATCGTCGATGCCGTAGCGGGCGTCCTCGGCGGCGTCCTGCTGCTGCGGTTCTGGATGCAGGTGATCCGCGTGCGCCCGCCCGCATCGGTCGGCCAATTCACGTTCACGTTGTCGGACTGGCTGGTGCGGCCTCTGCGTCGCCTCGTGCCCGGCATGGGAGGCTACGATTGGGCCAGCCTGATCGGCGCCTTCCTGGTGGTGCTGGCGGCCAGTTCGCTGCTGTTGCTGGTTGGCGCGAGTGGCCAGCAGGTCGTGGTGTACGCGCTGCTGCGTTTCGTGAACTGGATCATCTACGGCTTCATGGGCCTCTTGATCATCGAAGTGATCTTCAGCTGGGTGAACCCGTATGCGCCGCTGGCGCCGTTCGTGCGGGCGCTCAACGACCCGCTGCTGCGCCCGATCCGGCGCGTGGTGCCGGCGATCGGCGGCATCGATTTCTCGGTGCTGATCGCCTTGATCCTGCTGCAGATCATTCAATATCTGGTCAGGCAAGCCATCTATTGATGCCATCGCGCCCGCGTGTGAGTGCGCGGGCGTCCGTGAGGCGGGTCAGAAGCGGTAGCCGAACGCCGCTTCGAAGCGATCGGCGATCTCCTGGGCCGTGAAGCTGTGGTTCTGCGCACCCTGGTGGGCGATCTTGATCGAACCGAGCAGGCTGGCCAGGCGGCCCGAGGTCGGCCAGTCGAGGTCGTTGGCGATGCCGAACAGCAGGCCGGCGCGATAGGCGTCGCCGCAGCCGGTCGGGTCGACCACTTTGTCCGTAGCCACCACCGGAATCTTGTAGTGCTCGCCGCCGGCGTAGATGTCCGAACCTTCTTCGCCGCGCGTGACGATCAGCGCATCCAGGCGTGCCGCGATGTCCTGCAGCGACAGGCCGGTGCGGTCCATCACCATCTCGAATTCGTAATCGTTGCAGGCCAGGTAGGTGGCTTGCTCGATGAAGCGGGTCAGCTCTTCGCCGTTGAACATCGGCAGCTGCTGGCCCGGGTCGAACATGAACGGCACCTTGTTGGCGACGCAGTCCTGCGCGTGCTTGAGCATGCCGTCGCGGCCGTCCGGAGAAATGATCGCCACGCGCAGCGGCAGGTAGTCGGCCAGCTTGTTTTCGTGCGAGAACTGCATCGCGCCAGGGTGGAAGGCGTTGATCTGGTTGTTGTCCTGGTCGGCGGTGACGAAGCACTGCGCGGTGTAGGCATGGTCGATGGTGCGGATCGCGTTGGTCGCCAGGCCCTGCTGTTCCATGCGGTCGAGGTAGGCGCCGCCGTCCTGGCCGATGGTGCCCATGATGAGCGGCTCGCCGCCGAGCATCCTGAGGTTATGGGCGATGTTGACCGCACAGCCGCCGTATTCGGTGCGCAGGGTCGGCACCAGGAAGGATACGTTCACGCGGTGCAGCTGGTCGGCCAGCAGGGTGTCGCCGAAGCGGCCATGGTATTGCATGATCTTGTCGAAGGCGATCGAGCCGCAGATCAGCGAAGTCTTGGTCATGAGTCTGTCTCAGGGATAGAAAACGAAGGTATGGTAGCCCGACGGTTTGAGGTCGGCGAGCGCGAAGTTTAGCCTGACCGGCTGCTCGGAGTGCGCACCGAAGCCGTTGGCGGCGCCCGCCGGCAGGTAGTCGGCCGGGCCGAACACGCGGCGCAACAGCGGCTTGTTGTTGGCGTCGGTCAGCTCGAGTTCGATGCTCGGCCAGGCCTGCACCAGGCTACCCTGATTGCGTAAGGTCGTATTGAGTGAGTACGTGTCGGCGCCGATCGGCGCCAGTTCACCGTCGTCGATGACCAGGTTGTCGGCCTTGGCCGGCAGGCCGACGCGGCAGCCGGCAGCCGCGCACAGGCCGTTCAGCAGCGGCCGGGCGGCCGGATAGCGTAGCGCCAGCTCGCTGCGGTAGGCGACCAGCAGCTGGGCCGCCAGCAGCAGCAGTAGCGCGGCCGCGCCCACCGCCATCAGGATGCGCACGGTCTTGCCGGAACGTTCCTGGCGCCGGCTGCGCTTGACGAATTCCGGCTCGTCGGTCTCTGCGCTGGCCGGCACGCGCAGGCGCGGCGCCTCGATGCGGGTCGGCGTCAGCTTGGAACGGCGGGCGCGCGCCTCGGCCGCCTTGGCGCGCGCCGACTTCGGCGCCGCGGCGTCGTGCGCAGTGTCCGTGCTCGCGAAGGCGGCGTCGTGGCCGGTGGAGGCGCGCAGTGGCAGCGGCCCGGACGGGACGATGGCGTTATCGGCAACGGCAGCGGCAGCGGCGTCGGCGGGAAGCGCGGTGGCATGGTCGTCGGGCGTGTCTGCGTGCGCCGCTTGCTGCGGTTCCGGATGCAGCTCGAGGTCCGGCTCGAGATCCGGCTCATAGCCGTGCAGCGGCTGCGCCACCAGGGTTTCGTCCACCGGCAGGTCGAAGCTCGGCTCGATGCGTCCCGCGGGCGCGTACGCGTGTGCGGGCGCGGGAGAAGCTGCAGGCGGCAGCGCAGGCTCGGGCGCCACGCTGGGTTCCGGTGCTGCATCTGGCGTGTAAGTCGGGGCCGGGGCGGCTTCGGGCTCGGGCTCAGGCGCGGACACAGGCTCAGGCTCAAATTCTGGCGCAAGCGCATCGGCTGCAGCGGCCTCCACCGCATCGCGCACGCCTTCGTCCGGCAATGGCGTGGCGGCGCCGCCATCGGCGTCGAGCGTCGGCTCGGCCTTGGGCAGAATGCCGAAGGGATCGAAGGTGTGGTCGAAGTCGAGTGTGTAGACCGGCCGGGCGCCGGCGTCGGCGGGCGCCTCGGGCGCGGAGGGTGCGGCTGCAGGCGCCTCGGCCTGCGCCGCCTCGCTCGCCTTTTTGGCCGCCAGCGCCTCCTGGTCGATCAGGTGTGCATTACCGTCGAAGATGCGCTGGCAGGCGCCGCAGCGGACGATGCCGCCGCGGAGCTTGAGCTGGTCCGAGGCGACCCGGAACGTGGTGTGACAATGCGGGCACTGGGTCGCGAGCGCCATGCGGTCACTCGCCGGCGGAAGCGGCGCGCGGCGGCGGTGCGGTATCCTGGCCGAGCTGCCCGTGGAGGGCGACCCAGCCGTCCTGCTCGGCCCATACGCCCAGCTTGATGAAAGGTGCGTAGGCAGCGGCCACTTCCTCGGCCTGGCGCGCCAGCACGCCCGACAGCGTCAGAAAACCGCCTTCGGCGACGCGGCCCGAGAGCATCGGCGCCATCAGCTTGAGGGGGCTGGACAGGATGTTCGCGACCACGATGTCGAAGCGCTGCTCGGCATGTTTCGAGGCGCCGAAGTCGTCCGGCACGTAGAAATCGATCTCGCAAGCGTTGCGTTCGGCGTTCAGGTTGGCCGACTCGATCGCCTGCGGGTCGATGTCGACCCCGGTGACCTCGCCCGCGCCGAGCTTCTTGGCGACCATCGCCAGGATGCCCGAACCGCAGCCATAGTCGAGCACCGACTTGCCCGGCGCCGGGTGCGCTTCCAGCCACTCCATGCACAGGCGCGTGGTCGGGTGGCTGCCGGTGCCGAAGGCCAGGCCCGGATCGACTTCCAGGATCAGGCCGTTCGGATCCGGCGCTTCGTGCCAGCTCGGCACGACCCAGATGTTCTTGCCGATGTGAATAGGCTCGAACTGCGATTGCGTCAGGCGCACCCAGTCGGCATCGGCCACCGGGCGCGTCGTGAACTCGACTGCCTGCTGCAGGCCGATCGAGGTGAAGGCATTGAACACGAGCGGGGCCGGATCGGCGTCGACGTCGAGCAGCGCGACCACGCGGCTGCGGTCCCAGGCAGCCTCGGTCGGCACCATGCCGGGTTCGCCGAACAGCGGCTTCTCGTCGGCGGTGCCTTCGTCGGCGTCTTCCACCGAAACCGACAGCGCGCCCATGTCCATCAAGGCATCCGACAGCGCCTCGGCGTGGTCGCGTGCGACTTCGATGATCACTTCATTCCAACTCATCATTAAGCCTTAACGTCTGCTGCCTTCGTGTCGGATTTCGAACCGATCCCGCCGTCCTTCGGCAGGTCCGGCTTGTGGGCCAGTTTCTGCTCCAGGTAGTGGATGTTGGTGCCACCCTCGATGAAGCGGGCGTCGACCATCAGTTCGCGGTGCAGCGGGATATTCGTCAGGATACCCTCGACCACCATTTCCGACAACGCGATCTGCATGCGGCGGATCGCTTGGTCGCGCGTGGCGCCGTAGGCGATGACCTTGCCGACCATCGAATCGTAGTGCGGCGGCACGTAATAGCCGGCGTAAGCGTGCGAATCGACGCGGATGCCGGGACCGCCCGGCGGGTGCCAGCCGGTGATGCGGCCCGGCGACGGGGTGAACTTGAACGGGTCTTCCGCGTTGATGCGGCACTCGATCGCGTGGCCCGACAGCATGATGTCGCGCTGCTTGAAGCGCAGGCGCTCGCCGCAGGCGATGCGGATCTGTTCCTGGACGATATCGATCCCGGTGATCATCTCGGTGACCGGGTGCTCGACCTGGACGCGGGTGTTCATCTCGATGAAGTAGAACTCGCCGTTCTCGTACAGGAATTCGAAGGTGCCGGCGCCGCGGTAGCCGATCTTGCGGCAGGCTTCGGCACAGCGCTCGCCGATCTTTTCGATCGTCTTGCGCGGGATGCCCGGCGCCGGCGCTTCTTCGATCACCTTCTGGTGGCGGCGCTGCATCGAGCAGTCGCGTTCGCCCAGCCAGACAGCCTGCTTGTGCTCGTCGGCCAGCACCTGGATCTCCACGTGGCGCGGATTTTCCAGGTATTTCTCCATATAGACTTCCGGGTTGCCGAAGGCGGTGCCGGCTTCGGTCTTGGTCATCTGCACGGCCGACAGCAGCGCGGCTTCGGTGTGCACGACGCGCATGCCGCGTCCGCCGCCGCCGCCGGCCGCCTTGATGATGACCGGGTAGCCGATCTTGCGCGCGGTCTGGATGATTTCCTTCGGATCGTCGGGCAGGGCGCCTTCCGAACCGGGCACGCAAGGCACGCCGGCGCGGATCATGGCCTGCTTGGCCGAGACCTTGTCGCCCATCATGCGGATCGATTCAGGGCGCGGGCCGATGAACACGAAGCCCGACTTTTCGACGCGTTCCGCGAAGTCGGCGTTTTCGGACAGGAAGCCGTAGCCGGGGTGGATCGCTTCGGCGTCGGTCACTTCGGCCGCGCTGATGATCGCCGGCATGCTCAGGTAGCTCTGCGCGGATTGCGCCGGGCCGATGCAGACGGATTCATCGGCCAATTTCACGTACTTGGCGTCCTTGTCGGCTTCCGAGTGCACGACGACCGTCTTGATGCCCATTTCGCGGCACGCGCGCTGGATGCGCAGCGCGATTTCGCCGCGATTGGCGATGAGGATTTTTTCAAACATGGTATGGGGTGTTTCTGGATCAGCCGATGACGAACAGCGGTTGGCCGAATTCGACCGGCTGGCCGTTCTCCACCAGGACCTTGGTGATGGTGCCGGACATGTCGGCATCGATTTCGTTGAGGAGCTTCATCGCTTCGATGATGCACAGGGTGTCGCCTTCCTTCACGGTCGAACCGACGTCGACGAATGCCGCTGCGCCCGGGGCCGACGAACGGTAGAAGGTGCCGACCATCGGCGACTTGACCACGTGGCCGGTCGGTTCTGCCGGTGCTGCCGGTGCTGCCGGGGCCGGTGCGGCCGCTGCGCCTTGCACGGCCGGGGCCGAGAACTGCTGCACGCCCTGCGGCGGCACCATCATCACCTGATTCTGCGGGATTGCCGAGGATTTGACGATGCGAACCTTGCTTTCGCCTTCGGTCACTTCCAGTTCAGCGATGTCCGATTCGGCGACGAGGTCGATCAATGTCTTGAGTTTTCGTAGATCCATGTGAAACCCCTTGGAATTATTTGTTGTTGAGTATGCGGCGCCTCAGGTGGGGGCGCAATTCCGCACAGATTGCGTGAAGTTGACGTAGATTAACGCTCTTTGAGCGCAAAGTCGATGGCAAAGCGATATCCATCAGCACCCAGTCCGCAGATCGTGCCCAGCGCGATCCCTGACAGGAACGAGTGATGTCTGAACTCCTCACGCTTATAGATATTAGACAGGTGCACTTCCACGAACGGGATCTCGACCCCCGCCAGCGCGTCGCGCAGGGCGACGCTGGTGTGGGTCAGGCCGCCCGGGTTGATCACGATCGCATTCACGCCTTCCTGGCGGGCGGCATGGATGCGGTCGATCAGTGCGCCTTCATGATTGCTCTGGAAGCAGGCAAGCGTAGCGCCGGCTGCCTGAGCCTGGGCAACAGCTGCATGTTCAATATCGGCGAGCGTCGTCGTGCCATATACTGCGGGTTCGCGCGTTCCCAGCAGATTGAGGTTGGGACCGTTGAGCAGCAGTATCTTTTTCGCCATGTTGAACCGTCTGTTTGCCCGAAAGACAGGCATTTTGCCGCCAACGTTACGTATTGGCAAGCGATAAAAACCTTCGCCAAGGAATGGAACGACCGTTCGCCAAAGCCGTCTTTACGTCAGAGTTTGGCGATATCGGCGCGCAATTGGTCAAACTTCAGACGCCCGGTATAGACCTTGCGCACTTGGCCATCTGCGCCGATCAGCACGGTAAATGGCAGTCCGCCATTTGCATTGCCCAGCGCGCGCGCCAGATCGGTACCGCCCATGCCGCCCACGTACAGCGGATAGGATACCTTGGTTTTCTTGACGAACTCGACGAGATTCGTGGGCGAATCGATGCCGATGCCGATCACATTCACGTGCTTGCCGCCGTCCTGGGCCGCCAGCGCCGACAATTCCGGCATCTCCTGCACGCACGGGCCGCACCACGATGCCCAGAAATTGACCAGCAGCGGTTTGCCTTTCCATTGCGCCAGCGATTGCGGCTTGCCGTTCAGGTCGTTCAGCGATTGGCCATACAGCTGCGCCACCGCGGTCGGCGCGGCGGCCGCGGCGCGTGCATCCTGTTTATAACCGGCGATCGCGCCGAATACGGTAAAGGCGACGGCCAACACGGCGTAGCCGGCGAAGGTCTTCTTATTCATCGTCTTCCAGATTGTGTTCATTATTAATAAGGGTGCGCAATCCGTTCGCGTCGATACGCTGCAGGCGGCCATCCGAACGCGGTTTCAAGGCGCCGCGCAAATCGTTCATATCATACAGCTCGGCGTGCACGGTTTCGCGTTTCCACAGAAAACTCACGGTTTCAACCGGATCGTGGCGCCCGCCCTTGAAATGCGGCATTTCCGAGATATCGATGTCGACGTTGCGGCCGAGCAGATAGATTTCGACTTCCTTGGCGCTATCGGCAAACAATTGCAGATGAATGTCGTCGTGCTCGCCGGCGGTGCCGTTCAATACCGCGCCGGTCAGGTAGGGACGGAAATCGGCCAATTGCTCCATCACCTCGAGCGCACGCACGCGCAAATGACGCAGGCGTTCGGATTGCGCCGGCCCGCCAAACAGCGACTGGTAGCGCCGCACCTCGTCTTCGACCTGGATATTGTCGGGCAGGTAATTCGGCGATGGCCGGTCGACCCCGAGCACCTGGCGCGCGGCCTTCGCCTTGGCGGTGGCGTAGTCGGCGCCATCCTGGGCGATCATGCGGGCGGCCGTCGCAGCGATGCGCGCGCGCACCTGCTGAAGGTCATCATTTGGTGTTGGCATCATGTTTGTGATCATACCCTTGAACGAAAAATGGCATCGCCCCAGGTAAATCGTGTACAGCCTCCCCTAGCCTGTAGAACACGGCAACTTTCCGATTCACTCTAAAATGATTGTCATTACAAGCCAATATGGGGGCGCGATGGACTCGCTTCTGAACGACGGCAGAAGAAACATCGTCGTCATCGGCGTGGTCCCGAGCGGCAGCCTGGACGACGGCACGGCCGGGCTCTGGCATATCAAGGACAGGAAAGGGTTGGCGTTCGCGCAGGATCCCGAGCAAGCGGCCTATTCGTCGATGCCGGACAGCGCGATCGGAAACGTCGATACGGATTTCGTTGGATCGATCGATGAACTGGCGGCTAGAATAGCTTCCGAAGTCGCGCAAGATCTGCTCCTGCCGATAGCCGGGCCGCCAAGGCACAGCTTGCAGGTCGAGACCACGGTCGCACTTGGGGACAATGCAATGCAAAACGGTGTGCTGGAACTCGGCCATGCGTCGAAATACACGTGCCCGGCGCCGAGCAGAAGTGCGAGCCTTTGCGCCAACTGGTGCTCGATACCGACTTTTTTGCCGAGGACTGAAGCGCGCATCGAGCCGATACAGGTCGCGTGGCATCGGTAACACTGGAAAAGCCCGCAGGATGAGGCGTTTGGTAGAATCGCGTATTCGATTGTTCCATTCCCCGCATTCCTCCTTACAACCATGCACATCCATATTCTCGGCATCTGCGGCACCTTCATGGGCGGCCTCGCGGTCCTGGCCAAGGAGGCCGGCCACCGCGTCACCGGCTGCGACGCCAACGTCTATCCTCCGATGAGCACCCAGCTCGAAGCCCAGGGCATCGAGCTGATCCAGGGTTACAGCCCGGAGCAGGTCGCGTTGAATCCCGACCTGTACGTGATCGGTAACGTGATGACGCGAGGGAATCCGCTGATCGAGGAGATCCTGAACCGCGGCTTGAAATACGTGTCGGGTCCGCAGTGGATCGGCGAGCACATCCTGCGCGACAAATGGGTGCTGGCCGTGGCCGGCACGCACGGCAAGACCACGACCACGTCGATGCTGGCCTGGATCCTGGAAGACGCCGGCTATGCGCCCGGCTTTCTGATCGGCGGCGTGCCGCTGAACTTCGGCGTGTCGGCGCGCCTGCATGGCGACACCGAGTCGGACTTCTTCGTGATCGAAGCCGACGAATACGACACCGCTTTTTTTGATAAGCGCTCCAAGTTCGTCCACTACCACGCCAAGACCGCGGTGCTGAACAACCTGGAATACGACCACGCCGACATCTTCCCCGACATCGGCGCCATCGAGACCCAGTTCCACCACCTGGTGCGTACCGTGCCGGGCGTCGGCCGCCTGGTCGTCAACGGCGACGAAGCCTCGCTCGCGCGCGTGCTCAAGCGCGGCTGCTGGAGCGAAAAGGAAAGCTTCGGCGCCTCCGACGGCGTCGACTGGACCCTGGTCGAGCATCCGGGCGGCTCCAGCTTCGACGTGATCTTCAAGGGCGAGCCGCAGGGTACCGTGCACTGGGACCTGACCGGCCACCACAACCGTTCCAACGCGCTGGCCGCGATCGCCGCCGCGCGCCACGTCGGCGTGCCGCCAAGTCAGGCGATCGAATCGCTGGCGCGCTTCCAGAGCGTCAAGCGGCGCATGGAAGTGCGCGGCGTGGTCAACGGCGTGACCGTCTACGACGATTTCGCCCACCACCCGACCGCGATCGCGACCACGGTCGGCGGCCTGCGCCAAAAGATCGGCACGGGTGGCCGCATCCTCGCCGTGCTCGAGCCGCGCTCGAACACGATGAAGCTGGGCGCGATGAAGGATGCGCTGCCGGGCAGCCTGAAGGATGCCGACTTGGTGTTCGGTTTCGGTAGCCAGCAGGCGCTGGGCTGGTCGCTGGCCGACGCGCTGAAACCGCTCGGGAACATCGCGCACAGCTTCGACCAGATCGACTACATGGTGCAAGCCATCGTGCAGGCGGCCCAGCCGGGCGACCACATCCTTGTGATGAGCAATGGCGGCTTTGGCGGCGTGCACCAAAAATTACTGGAAGCGCTGGCCGTATGAGCGCGCTGCCGGTCAGCCGCATCCTGTATTTGCACGGCTTCCGTTCCTCTCCGCGCTCTTATAAAGCGCGCGTGGTGCAGGGGCGGTTGGAAGCGCTCGGGCGTGCGCACGAACTGATCAGCCCACAGCTGCCGGCCTCGCCGAAAGCGGCGATGGAGCTGGTGCTGACGCTGGCCGAGCGCTACGCCGACCAGATCGCCATCGTCGGCTCGTCGCTGGGCGGCTTCTACGCGACCTGGCTGGCCGAGCGCTTCGGCTGCCGCGCGGTCGTGATCAATCCGTCGGTCGACCCTTTGAAGAACCTCCAGAAGCACGTCGGCGTGACCACCAACTGGCATTCAAGCGAGCCGTTCGAGTTCAAGCCCGAGTACATCGACGAGCTGGCGGCGCTGAAGGTGAACAAGATCACCCAGCCCGAGCGCTACCTGCTGCTGGCCGCAACCGGCGACGAGGTGCTCGACTACCGCGACATGGTCGCTCACTATGCCGGCGCGCACCAGCACGTCATCGAAGGCAGCGACCACGCGATCGCCGAGTTCGCGCAGTACGTCGACCAAGTGCTGGATTTCTGCAAGAGCGGCAAAGTAGCGGGCGCAGTCCGATACCAAGGCGGGTCCGGATCGGACCAGGCAAGGTGAGGGCCGCATCCTTGCGCCAGGCCCGTTGGCTGGCGCATCCCGACGGCGTGCGCGCACCGGCCGCGATGCACGACTGGCTGACCACGCCGGGTTCGCTGACCGCGCGTCTGGTCGCGCACAGCCGGCAATTCCGCGTGCAGAAGCTGCGCCAGGACGTGGCGCCGTGCCTGGCTGACGAGGCGCGCGCCATCGGCCTCGCGCGCGCGCGCCGCGTGCACGAGCGTGAGGTGCTGCTACGCTGCGACGGCCAAGCCGTGGTCTACGGCCACACGGTGGTGCCAATGAACGCGACCGCGAGCGACTGGCCGCTGTTTTCGGCGCTGGGCGAGCGCTCGCTCGGCGCCACCCTGTTTTACGATCCGCTGGTCCGCCGTGGCCAGCTCGAATTTGCCCGCATCCGTCCGGGGCACCCCTTGCTGACGCGCGTGCATGCCGCGCTCGGCGAGGCCGGCAGCCCGTTCAATGCGGGCGCCATCCATTATGCGCGGCGCTGCGTCTATCGCCGCCGTCAAGGGCTGCTGCTGGTCACCGAGGTATTCTTGCCCGAGGTGCTGGACCTGACCAACAAGCGGGCGGCCAACATTAACGATTGCGACACGAAATGAATCTATTCTTCGAAGAATCCGGCGACTTCAAGGTCGGCACCGTGCTGTCCCAGGCGGGCGAGGCCTACCAGGTCGAAATGCCGAGCGGGAAGCGCACCAAGGTCAAGACGCGCGACGTCCTGCTGCAGTTCGACAAACCCGATCCCGCCACGCTGCTCGAGCAGGCCAAGGCCGTGGCCCTCGAGGTCGACCTCGAATTCCTGTGGGAAGTCGCGGGCCAGGACGAATTCGGTTTCGCCGAGCTCGGCGCCGAATACTTCGGCCACGCGCCGTTGCCGTTCGAGGCCGCCGGCCTGGTGCTGGCGCTGCACAACGCGCCGATCTATTTCTATAAAAAGGGACGCGGACGCTACAAGGCCGCGCCCGAGCAGTCGCTGCGCGCGGCGCTGGCCGGCATCGAAAAGAAGAAGCAGCTGGCCATCGTGCAGGCCGGCTACGTCGAGGAACTGAAGGCTGGCAAGCTGCCTGATGCCCTGCGTCCGCTGGTGCAGCAGCTGCTGTTCAAGCCGGACAAGAACAGCATCGAATACAAGGCGCTGGAAACCGCTGCTGAAGAGCTGCACACCACCCAGGCGCGCCTGATGCTGACCACGAAAGGCATCGGCTCGGCCAAGGACCTGCACCTGGGCCGCTTCCTGTTCGAGCACTTCCCGCGCGGCGCCGGCTTCCCGCCGGTCGACGTGCCGCCCGCGCCGACCAGCCTGCCGCTGGCGAAGGTCGCCGCGTTCTCGATCGACGACGTGACCACTACCGAAATCGACGATGCCTTCTCGGTACAGATGCTGGACGACGGCCTGATCCGGGTCGGCATCCACATCGCCGCGCCGGGCCTGGGCATTCGCCCCGACGATGCGATCGACAAGCTGGCGCGCGCGCGCATGTCGACCGTCTATATGCCCGGCGATAAGATCACCATGATGCCGGATGAAGTCGTGGCCGAATACACGCTGGCCGAGGGCAAGGATTGCCCGGCGCTGTCGCTGTACGCCACGCTCAATCCGGAAAACTGGTCGGTGCTCTCGACCGAAACGCGCGCCGAGCGCGTGCCGATCAAGAACAACCTGCGCCACAACGATCTCGACGAACTGGTCAACGAACAGACGCTGGAGACCGGCGAAGGCGACTATCCGCACAAGACCGAGCTGGGCCTGCTGTGGAAATGGGCGCTGCAGCTGGAGGCCGGCCGCATGAAGAAGCGCGAAGCCTTCGGCCTCAAGCCGGAACAGGCGAATCGCGTCGACTTCAATTTTTATGTGGAAGACGAGGTCGTCACCATCGTGCGCCGCAAGCGCGGCGCGCCGCTCGACAAGATCGTCGCCGAGCTGATGATCTTCGCGAACAGCACCTGGGGCAAGCTGCTGCACGACTCGGGCGTGCCAGGCATCTACCGTTCGCAAGGGCCGGGCGCGGGCGGCTGGAACGCCAAGATCCAGGTGCGCATGGTGACCCACGCGGCGCCGCACCAGGGCCTGGGCGTGGACCAGTACGCGTGGAGCACCTCGCCGCTGCGCCGCTACACCGACCTGGTCAACCAGTGGCAGATCCTGGCCTGCGCCGAGCACGGCGTGACCGCGCCGCTGGTGGCGCCGTTCAAGCCGCGCGACGCGACGCTGTTCTCGATCGTCTCGGCCTTCGACGCCGCTTATGCTTCCTACAACGAGTTCCAGCAAAACATGGAGCGCTACTGGTGCCTGCGCTGGCTGGGCCAGGAAAACGCCAAGCAGGTCGACGCCGTGGTGCTCAAGGACGAGGTGCTGCGCCTGGTCGAGATCCCGCTGGTGATCCGCCTGCCGGGCATGCAGCAGGCGCCGCGCGGCGCCCAGGTGCGCATGGACATCGTGCGCTGGGACGAGGTCGACCTGTCGCTCGAGGCGCGCCTGCTCGAAGTGGCCGAGGCGGCGCCGGATACCGAGCTCGAACTCGAGGACGAAGACGGCGCCGAAGCGGAAAACGCGAGCGAAGCCGTGGCCGAGGAAGCGGTCGAGGCCGAGGGCAGCGTCACGGTCACCGATCCGGAGACCCAGACCGACGTGCCGGCCTCGCCGGCGGCCTGAACTTCGGTTTTGTTGCACTCAAGATCCATACTTGCCCGGCGGACTAACAAAGACGCCGGCCTGCGCGGTAGAATGGGTGGTTACGTGACCCTAACCGCCCCTTCCTGCAGCACGTGAGAACCGCCTTCCACAACCGTCCCCTGATGATTGCCGTCGCCTGCTCGGTGCTGGCGCATGCGGCCCTGCTTGCGGTCCGCTTCGCCGCGCCGGAGGCATTCCGGCTGCAACCGGCCGATCCCGGTCTGGAAGTCATCCTGGTGAACGCCAAGCATCAGCGCGCACCGCTCAAAGCCGAGGCGCTGGCCCAGGCCAACCTCGACGGCGGCGGCAATGCCGACGCCGGCCGCGCGCAGTCGCCGCTGCCGGACCTGCGCAAGGTCGAGAACGGCGACAGCCTCAAAGCCTTGCAGCGCCGCATCGCCGAACTCGAACAGCAGCAAAGGAACGTGCTGACCCGGGTGCGCCAGTCGAATTTCGCCAGCGCGCCGGTGGCCGACCAGGTCAAGCCCGATCCGAGCAAGAATGGCGCCGACAACGTCGACACCACCAAGACGATCGCGCGCATGACCGCCGAGATCACCCAGCGCATCTCGGACGAGAACAAGCGTCCCCGTAAAACCTTCATCAGCCCGAGCACGCGCGAAGTCGGCTACGCGATGTACTACAAGGCGATGCAGAAGCGCATCGAGGAAACCGGCACCCTGAACTTCCCCCAGCAGAACGGCAACAAGCTGTATGGCGAGCTGGTGGTCTACATCCCGGTGTTCCAGGACGGCAGCATCTACGAAAAAGAGGGCGGCCCACACATCGAGCGCAGCTCCGGCAACGCGGCGCTCGACAAGGCCGCGCTGCAGATCGTGCGCCGCGCCGCGCCGTTCGGCGCTTTTCCGGCCAATATGCGCTCGTCCGACAAGGACGACCTCTGGATCGTCATCACCCGTTTCAAGTTTACGCGCGAAGAAAAGCTGCAGGCCGAACTGCGCGCCGAAGGAGGGGCGCCATGAGCGACCGTTATTGCGTGATCGGCAACCCGATCGCCCACAGCAAATCTCCCGAGATCCACGCCGCGTTCGCCCGGCAAACCGGCCAGGACCTGAGCTACGAGCGCTGCCTGGCCCCAGCGGACGGCTTTGCCGACACGGTACGCCGGCTGATCGCTGAAGCTTATCGCGGCGCCAACGTCACCGTGCCGTTCAAGCTGGAAGCCTTCGCGCTCGCCACGCGCCTGCGCGAGCGCGCGCGCCTGGCCGGCGCGGTCAACACCCTGGTCTTCGAAGATGGCGAGATCGTCGGCGACAACACCGACGGCCCCGGTCTGGTCGCCGACATCGTGCAGAACGCCGGCGTGCCGCTGGCGGGCAAGCGCGTGCTGCTGCTCGGCGCGGGCGGGGCGGCGCGCGGCGTGATCCTGCCGATCCTGCAGCACGGCCCGGCCGGTATCGTGATCGCCAACCGCACGCGCGCCACCGCGGACGCGTTGGTCGAGCAGTTCGCATCGCATGTGGCGCAGGCAGGGCAGGTCGCCGCCTGCGGCTTCGAGGATATCGGTCGCGAGGTCGAGGGCGGCTTCGACGTCGTCATCAACGCCACGTCGGCCAGCTTGTCGAACGCGCTGCCGCCAGTGCCGGCCGCGGCTTTCGGGGAGGGCACGCTGGCCCTCGACATGATGTACGGAAAAGCCTTGAGCCCGTTCATGCAGTTCGCCGCGCAGCACGGCGCGAGCGCGCGCGACGGCCTGGGCATGCTGGTCGAGCAGGCCGCCGAAGCGTTCGCGCTGTGGCGCGGCGTGCGGCCGGCCACAGCCGAAGTCCTCGCAACACTGCGCAGCCAGCTCTGACGATGCCGAGCGCGCTCAAGAACCCGCTGAAGATGGGCCTGGCCGCGCGCGCCAAGAGCGGCGGGCGCGGCGGCGGGCGGCGCTGGTGGCTGAAGTGGCTGGTGCTCGGGCCGTTGCTGCTGGTGCTGCTGGTCCAGCTGTACTTTTTCCTGATGGTGCTGTGGTGGTCGCACTTCGATCCATCGTCGACCAGCATGATGCGCCAGCAGTTGGCCGTGCTGCGCGAGACCGATCCGAACGCCAAACTGGAACACCTGTGGGTGCCGTACGCGCGCATCTCGGACAACCTCAAGCGCGCCGTGATCGCGTCGGAGGACGCGAATTTCACGGACCACGACGGCGTCGACTGGGAAGCCCTGGAAAAGGCTTACCAGCGCAACAACAAGCGCCACAAGGTGGTCGGCGGCGGCTCGACCATCACCCAGCAGCTGGCCAAGAACCTGTTCCTGTCGGGTTCGCGCAACTACCTGCGCAAGGGCCAGGAGCTGGTCATCGCCTACATGCTGGAAGCGGTGATGGACAAGGAACGCATCCTCGAGATCTACCTGAACGTGGTCGAGTTCGGGCGCGGCGTGTTCGGCGCCGAAGCCGCCGCGCGCCACTACTACCATGCGACGGCCGCGAACCTGAATGCGGCGCAGGCCGCGCGCCTGGCGGTGATGCTGCCCAATCCACGCTACTACGACAAGCACCGCGGCACCAGCTACCTGGCGCGCCGCAGCGCCGTGATCCAGCGCCGCATGAACGCGGCCGACCTGCCGTGAGCCGTCACTGAGCCGTCACTGAGCCGTCACTGAGCCTGATTTAGTCGCGTCGCGGCCCCGTGCAGCACTGGCCGCGCCCCGCGCTTACACTGTACACTTGCGCTGTTTCGAACCCGGCCAAGAAAGCAGCGCATGATCAACGTATTCGTCCTCCAGAACGGCCGACTGAACCAGGTCGCGATCGCCTCGCGCGACGACCTCGAACATGTCCCGGCCGTGTGGGTCGATCTGACCGACCCGACCGAGGAAGAACGCGGCTGGGTCAAGGCGACCTACGACGTCACGCTGCCGGGCGAGGACGAGGTGCAGGATATCGAAGCATCGGCGCGCTACTACGAAGCCGAAAACGGCGACCTGCACCTGCGCACCGACTTCCTGATCGAAGAGGAAGACGGGCCGTCGCGCATCGTCACGGTGGCCTTCATCCTGGCCAAGAAGATCCTGTTCTCGGTGCACAATGACGACCTGCCGGTGTTCCGCCTGGTGCGCCTGCGCGCGCGCTCGCGCCCTGGTTCGATCGAAGACTACATGGACGTGCTGCTCGACCTGTACGCGACCGATGCCGAGTACTCGGCCGATGCCTTGGAGGGCATCTACGAGAGCCTGGAAGAGGTCAGCCAGCGCGTGCTGCAAAAGGAATTTACGGACCAGGACGCAGCTGCCGCGCTGAACGCGATCGCGCACGAGGAAGACTTGAACGGCCGCATCCGCCGCAACATGATGGACACGCGCCGCGCGGTCAGCTTCCTGATGCGCGGACGATTGCTGAACGCCGACCAGTTCGAGGAAGCGCGCCAGATCCTGCGCGACATCGAGTCGCTCGACGGCCACACCTCGTTCTTGTTCGACAAGATCAACTTCCTGATGGACGCCACGGTCGGCTTCATCAACATCAACCAGAACAAGATCATCAAGATCTTCTCGGTGGCCTCGGTCGCCTTCCTGCCGCCGACGCTGATCGCCAGCATCTACGGCATGAACTTCAAGTTCCTGCCCGAGCTGGAATGGCAGTTCGGCTACGGCTGGTCGCTGAGCCTGATGGTCGTCAGCGCGATCGCGCCGTTCCTGTACTTCCGCCATCGGGGCTGGCTGAAGTAAAAGCAGCCTGCATACAAGCCTTTCCCATCGCCGCCGCTCTTTTATCTGCTGGCACGAGGATGCCAGCTTCATTGCGTGCGCATTGACTCGTTTAATGAGAATCATTATCATTTGCATTCTCGGTAAGGTTGATGGCCATACGCCGCTCTGCGCATGGCTTCGACCGCCGTTCTTTTTCAAATGACGATGGGATACTGATGAACATGCATGCGTACGCCGGCCGGCGCCACCAACTTGATCGACTGGCGCTGCTGGTCAGCCTCGCCGTGCCGCTGCTGGCGCAGGCAGGCACCGACGACGTGCCGCAAGACGGCATCCAGCAGGTCAAGATCAGCGCCAACCGGCTGGGCGATACCACCGAGGGCACCGGCTCGTACACGACCGGACGCGACACCACTGCAGTGCCGCTCGACCTGTCGCTGCGCCAGACCCCGCAATCGGTATCGGTGGTGACGCTGCAGCGCATCGAGGACCAGCACCTGCAGACGGTGACCGACGTCGTCAACAACGCCACCGGCGTCTCGGTCAACCAGTACGAAACCAACCGCGGCGGCTTCACGGCACGTGGTTTCGATATCGACAACCTGCAGATCGACGGCGTGCCGACCACCTGGGAGCAGTCGTGGAGCGGCGGCGAAGTGGCCAGCTCGCTGGCCATCTACGACCGCGTCGACATCGTGCGCGGCGCCACCGGCCTGATGACGGGCGCGGGCAATCCCTCGGCCGCGATCAACCTGGTGCGCAAGCATGCCAACAGCAAGACCGTCACTGGTTGGGCCGAGGCCGGCATCGGCAGCTGGAACGAGCGGCGCGCGATGGGCGACGTGTCCACGCCCTTGAACGCCTCGGGCAGCGCGCGCGCGCGCGTGGTCGGCGAGTACACCGACGGCGACAGCTGGGTCGACATCCTGCATAACAAGAGCCAGACCGTGTACGCGACGGTCGACGCCGACTTGAGCCCATCGATGCTGCTGCAGGTCGGCGTCAGCCACCAGGAAACCCAGACCAAGGGGCCGATGTGGGGCGGCCTGTCGTACTGGTACAGCGACGGCGGCAAGACCGACTGGCCGGTGTCGAAAACCACCTCGGTCGACTGGTCGCATTGGCCGACGCGCTACAACGACGCATTCGCCAACCTCGAATACCGCTTCGACAACGGCTGGAAGGTGCGCGCCTTGCTGGACCACGGCGACCGCAAGTCCGACTCTTACCTTCTGTACCTATCGGGCAACCCCGACCGTGCGACCGGCCTGGGACTGAGCGCCTATCCGGCCTCGTACAAGACCCAAACGAAGCAGGATAATGCCAACCTGATGGCGGGCGGTCCGTTCGAGCTGGCCGGCCGCAAGCACGAGGCCGCGTTCGGCTACATGTATCAGAAGCAGACCTTCGAGTCCGACAGCCGCAACCCGACCTTCGACGGCAGCACTGACTTTCCGGCGGTGGGCGACTTCAACCGGTGGACCGGCGCGTCGTACCCGACACCGGTGTGGGGCCAGCCGACCTTTTACGAAGCCAGCCAGACGAAGCAGGAAGCGCTGTACGGCGTAGTGCGGTTCTCGCTGGCCGATCCGTTCAAATTGATCGTCGGCGCGCGCGTCACCAATTACGAAAAGACCGGCGGCGGCGTCTACACCCCAGACTACCGCCTGAAGAACGACCGCGAGGTCACGCCGTACGCAGGCCTGGTCTACGACGTGAACGACACGTATTCCGTGTACGCCAGCTACACCAGCATCTTCCAGCCGCAGAACTACAAGGACTTCAACGGCATCAACCTCGACCCGGTCACCGGCAAGAGCTATGAGGCGGGCGTCAAGGGCGAGTACTTCGGCGGGAGCCTGAACGCCTCGCTGGCGGTCTTTCAAATCAAGCAGGACAACCTGGGCCAGGAAGCTGGCCTGGTCGACCGCGACGGCAGTGGCCCGCTGGCGCCCGAGGTCTACTACCGCGGCGCGCAAGGCGCCAAGAGCACTGGCTTCGAGTTCGAGGTGTCGGGCGAACTGGCCAGGGGCTGGAACGCCACCGCCGGCTACAGCCAGTTCCACGCCAAGGACGCCACCGGCGCCGACGTCAACAGCGTCTACCCGCGTCGCCTGCTGCGCGTGTTCACGACCTACCGCCTGCCGGACGCGTGGAGCGCGCTGACCGTCGGCGGCGGCGTGAACTGGGAAGGCCGCACCTACACGGTCGACCCGAGCGCACCGGCCGGCAGCAACGGCCTGATCGAGCAGGACGCGTTCAGCCTGGTGAACCTGATGGCGCGCTACGAGTTCAGCAAGCAGCTCTCGGCCCAGCTGAACGTCAACAATGCGCTCGACAAGAAGCACTTCGGCATGTTCGCCGCGTATGGTGCGCTGACCTATGCCGCGCCGCGCAGCGCCTCGTTGACGCTGCGCTACCAGTTCTGACGAGGTCACCGTGCGCGCCCTGCTGACCCTGGTCCACCGTTACGCCGGCCTTGCCACGGCCGCCTTCCTGTTCGTCAGCGGTCTCACGGGCGCGGTCATCTCGTGGGACCACGAGCTGGACGACCTGCTCAATCCGCACCTGACGCAGGCGCATACGGCGGGTGCGCCGCAAAGCGCGCTCGCGCTGGCAAGGCAGGTCGAAGCGCGCCATCCCGAGATCCGCGTATCGTTCATCCCAATGCACACGGCGCCCGGCGAGTCGCTGGCGCTGGGCGTGTCGCCGCGCTTCGACCCGGCTGCCAAGGCGCTGACCGAGCCGGGCTACAACCAGGTGTTCGTCGATCCGGTCAGCGGAGCGGAACTGGGCAAGCGCGAGTGGGGCGCGGTCTGGCCGATCACGCGCGAAACCTTCGTCTCCTTCTTGTACAAGCTGCACTATACGCTGCACATTCCGGCGCTGTGGGGCACCGATCGCTTGGGCTACTGGCTGATGGGCGGTGTGGCGATGATCTGGATGGTCGACAGCTTCGTCGGCTTCTACCTGACGCTGCCGCTGCGCCGGCGCCAGGCAAGTGTGGCGGCGCCGGCGGGTGGGACGGGCAAATCGTGGTGGCAGCGCTGGGGTCCGGCGTGGAAGGTGCGCTGGCGCGGCGGCAGCAGCAAGCTCAATTTCGACCTGCACCGCGCTTTCAGTCTGTGGACCTGGATCGTACTGTTCGTGCTGGCCTTCACTGCCTTTTCGCTGAACCTGTACAGCGAGATCTTCTATCCGGTAATGAAGACCTTCACTCAGGTTACGCCGACGCCGTTCGACACCCGGCCGCCGGCCGATGCTCGGCACTTCGTGGCGCCGCGCGTGGACAGCGGCGAGATCGCGCGCCGCGCCGCGCTCGAGGGCAGGCGCCGGCATTGGGCGGAACCGGTCGGCAGCCTCTATTACGCGCAGGAGTGGGGCATCTACATGGTCAGCATGTATCAGCCGGGCGACGACCACGGCGATGGCGGCATAGGCCCGGCGTTGCTGTACTACGACGGGGTCGACGGCCGCCTGCTGGGCCAGCGCCAGCCTTGGAAGGGCACGGCGGCGGACATCTTCGTACAGGCTCAGTTCCCGCTGCACTCGGGCCGCATCCTCGGTCTGCCGGGGCGCATCCTGATTTCCTGCATGGGCCTGGTGGTGGCCATGCTGAGCGTCACTGGCGTGATCATCTGGTGGCGCAAGCGGGCCTCGCGTGCGGTGGCGCAGCAGATCACAGCGTCGCGAACATCGCCACTACCGCCACCAGCATGATCGCCACGCCGAACCAGCCGATCAGCGTGTGGCGCGTGGTCAGCGTGTACTTGCCCATGATCTTGCGGTTATGCGCCAGCATCATCATGACGGTCATGATCGGCACCGCGATCACGCCGTTGATCTGGGCCGACAGCACCAGCGCCTTGATCGGATCGACCGGGGCGAAGTCGAGCAGCACGCCGCCCAGCGTGGCCAGCGCGATCAAACCGTAGAACTCGCGCGCCTCGACCACCTTCAGGTCCATGCCGTTACGCCAGCGGAAGCTCTCGGTGACGGCGTAGGCGGCCGAGCCGGCCAGCACCGGCACCGCCAGCATGCCGGTGCCGACGATGCCGAGCGCGAACGCGATGAAGGCGAACTCGCCGGCCACCGGACGCAGCGCCTCGGCCGCCTGGCTCGATGACTGGATGTCGGTGATGCCGTGCGCGCCCAGCGTCACTGCCGTGGTCAGCATGATGAAAAAGGCGACCAGGTTGGAAAAGCCCATGCCGATCAGGGTGTCCGCCTTCATGCGCTTGATCTGGGCTGCGGCGTCGCGCGGACGCGTGCGCAACGCGCGCGTGGTCTGGTCGTTGCGGATTTCCTCGACTTCCTGCGAAGCCTGCCAGAAGAACAGGTAGGGGCTGATCGTGGTGCCGAACACCGCCACGATCAGCGCCACCGATGCCTTGGTAAAGGCGAAGTGCGGCCACACGGTGCGCGCCATCACCTCGGTCCACGGCATGTGCACGGCGAACGCCGTGGCGACATAGGCCAGCAGGCCCAGGGTCAGCCACTTCAGGTAGCGCACGTAGGTGGCGTAGGGCAGGAAGATCTGCAGCGACAGGCACAGGATGCCGAAGCCCAGCGAGTACATGTGGGCCGAGCCGACGCCGGTCACCAGGCGCACCGCCTCGCCCATCGCGGCGATGTCGGCGGCGATGTTGATCACGTTCGCCACCAGCAGCAGCGCGACGATCAGGTACAGCAGCCAGGGCGAATAGGCGCGGCGGATGTTGGCCGCCAGCCCGCGTCCGGTGACGCGCCCGATGCGCGCCGACACCAGCTGGATGCCGACCATGAAGGGATAGGTCAGCACCAGCGTCCACAGCGTATTGAAACCGAATTGCGCGCCGGCCTGCGAATAGGTCGCGATGCCGGACGGGTCGTCGTCGGCGGCACCGGTGATCAGGCCGGGGCCGAGCGATTTGAGGGTGGCGTTGTCGGTGAGACGGCGGAGGAACTTCAACGGCATGTCGGGCTCGCGCAAATAATGGCAGGCGCGGCCGACGTCAAAAAAAGGTCAGCGCGCCCGTGAGTACAAGAAGGTAGAGGGACTGTTCATGGTCGCGCGCAGTGTAGCACGGTGGATGCGCGCGGAACGCATCCACCTCGTTACAAAACGGTCATCCACACATCAAGCGAGGCGCGCGAACACGCGGCGCGCCGCTTCGATGGTCTCGGCGATGACGCCATCGTCGTGTGCTGCCGAGACGAAGCCTGCCTCGAACATCGCCGGGGCGAAGTAGACGCCTTCGTCGAGCATGTCGTGGAAGAAGCGGTTGAAGCGCTCCTTGTCGCCGGCCATCATCTCGCTGTAGCTGCCCGGGACGGTGTCGCGGAAGTAGGTGCCGAACATGCCGCCGACCGCATCGGCGCTGAACGCCACGCCGGCTTCTTTCGCCGCGGCGGCCAGGCCGTCGGCCAGCTTGCGCGTCTGCGCGGCCAGCTTGTCGTAGAAGCCCGGCTCCTGCACCAGCTTCAGCGTGGTCATGCCGGCGGCCACCGCCACCGGATTGCCCGACAGCGTGCCGGCCTGGTAGACCGGGCCGATCGGCGCCATCTTCTGCATCAGTTCCGCACGTCCGCCGAAGGCCGCGACCGGCAAGCCGCCGCCGATCACCTTGCCCAGGCAGGTGAGGTCGGGCGTGATGCCGTAGAGTTCCTGCGCGCCGCCGAGGCCGACGCGGAAGCCCGACATCACTTCGTCGAAGATCAGCACGGCGCCGTGCTCGGTGCACAGCTCGCGCATGCGCGTCAGGAATTCGGGCGTGGCGCGCACCAGGTTCATGTTGCCGGCCACCGCCTCGACGATCACGCAGGCGATCGAATCGCCCATGCTGGCGAACGCTTCTTCCAGCTGCGGCACGTCGTTGTAGTCGAGCACCAGCGTGTGCTGGACGAAGTCTTCCGGCACGCCGGCCGAGGTCGGGTTGCCGAAGGTGAGCAGGCCCGAACCGGCCTTGACCAGCAGCGAGTCGGCGTGGCCGTGGTAGCAGCCCTCGAACTTGACGATGCGGTCGCGGCCGGTGGCGCCGCGCGCCAGGCGCAGCGCGCTCATGGTCGCTTCGGTGCCCGACGAGACCAGGCGCACCTGCTCGATCGACGGCACCAGGCGGCACAGTTCCTCGGCCATCTCGACCTCGCCTTCGGTCGGCGCGCCGAACGACAGGCCGCGCGTGGCGGCGTCCTGCACTGCCTTGACCACTTGCGGATGCGCGTGGCCGACGATCGCCGGGCCCCAGGAGCCGATGTAGTCGATGTAGCGCTTGCCGTCGGCATCCCAGAAGTACGGGCCTTCGGCGCGCGTGATGAAACGCGGCGTGCCGCCCACCGAGCGGAAAGCGCGGACCGGCGAGTTGACGCCGCCCGGCGTGGTCTGCTGGGCGCGCGCGAACAGGATGTCGTTCTGGGAAGTCGATTCAGTGTTGGTCATGGTCGTTTATAAAGTTTGTTGGGCACCAGGCGTCCCATGCCGAAGCGGACGGCATGGGCGAGGGCGCCGTCGAGATAGTCGTGCGCGGTCGGCAGCGCGTCGGGCACGCCGGCGCCGCGCGCGAGGCCGGCCGCCAGCGCGCCCGACAGCGTACAGCCGGCGCCGAGGAAGGGCCCGGCCAGGCGCGGCGTCCAGTCCAGGCTGAGCGCCAGACCGTCGCCGTCATATAAATGGTTGCAGCGCGCGCCATCGCCGCCGCCGATGCCGGTGACCAGCACGTGGCCGCAGCCGGAACCGGTCAGCTCGGCCACGTCTTCGGCGACGGTGGCTTCGCTGGCGGGATCGCGCCAGCAGTCGGCGAAGCGCGCCAGCTCGTTCTGCGACAGCACCAGCACGCTGGCCTGCGGCACCAGCAGCTGGTGGATCAGGGTCAGTACGTCGTCGTCGCGCGTGCCGCAGTCGGGCAGGGCGGATGTGAACGGGTCGAGCACCAGCGGGACGTCGGCATAATCGGAGACGATTTCGGCGATCGCGGCGATCTGTTCGAGATTGGCCATCGTCCCCACCTTGATGGCGGAGATCGGCATGTCCTCGAGCAGCATGCGCGCCTGTTCGACGACCGACGCGCTGTCGATCGGCTGGATGTCGTCGACGCGCGCGGAGTCGGCCACCAGCAGCCCGGTGACCACCGACAGGCCATGGCAACCGTGCATGGCGAACACGGCCACGTCGGATTGGATGCCCAGTGCGCCGACCGGATCGGCCGGGCCGAATGTGAGGATGAGGGGAGACGGTTGGTTTTGCACAGCGCCTAGATTAAGATACCTGACCTTGAATTCTACTAGATAGGGGCCTTGGGAACCTACTGCGCGTTGCACTCGCCATGGTTGGCGAGTCCCCGCGATACCAACTAATTAATAAGGATTATCACGTGACTAATGAAACGCAGGCTTACCAGACCTGGATGTGCCTGATCTGCGGCTGGGTCTACGACGAAGCCGCCGGGGCGCCGGAAGACGGCATCGCGCCGGGCACGCGCTGGGCCGATGTGCCGATGAACTGGACCTGTCCAGAATGCGGCGCGCGCAAGGACGACTTCGAGATGACGGCGATTTAACAGCCGTTTCCCTCTTGTCAACCCGGCGGGTTCAAGACGCGCCGGTGTTTGCATTTTGTCGAGTTGACGCATAGCAACACTTCATGCACAAGCGCTGCGCGCTATGCTATCGTGCGGTTTCATGCTGAAGTGAAACACCGAAGTAAAGACGACTATGACGACGCAACCGACAGGCCTGACGATCATGGTGATCGACGACAGCAGCACGATTCGTCGATCCGCCGAGATTTTCCTGACCCAGGCCGGGTACCGGGTGGTGCTGGCCGACGATGGCTTCGACGCCCTGGCCAAGATCAACGACCACCAGCCGGCGCTGGTGTTCTGCGACATCCTGATGCCGCGCCTGGACGGTTACCAGACCTGCGCGCTGATCAAGAAGAGCGCGAAGTTCCACGCCACGCCGGTGGTCATGCTGTCGTCCAAGGACGGCTTGTTCGACCGCGCGCGCGGCGCGATGGTCGGCTCGTCCGCCTATCTCACCAAGCCGTTTTCCAAAGACAGCCTGCTGGCGGCCGTGCGCGACCATACGGCCGCCGCGCAGAGCTGACTTTGCACACTAACCCTACGCCTGACCGTACGGAGCCCATCGTGGCCATACAAAAGATCCTGATCGTCGACGATTCCCCGACCGAACGCTATTACCTGACCGATATCCTGGTGCGCAACGGCTTCACCGTCGCCACCGCCGACAACGGCGAGGAAGCGCTGGCCAAGATCCGCGCCGAGCGTCCCCAGCTCATCCTGATGGACGTGGTGATGCCCGGCGCGAACGGCTTCCAGATCACGCGTTCGATCGCGCGCGACCCGGAGCTGGCCGACGTCCCGGTCATCATCTGCAGCAGCAAGAACCAGGAAACCGACCGCATCTGGGGCATGCGCCAGGGCGCCAAGGATTACTTCGTCAAGCCGGTCGATCCGGCCCGGCTGCTGGCGCGGATCGCCAGCCTCGCGGCCTGACATGGCCGGCGAGGGCGCGGCAGCGGACCGCAAACCAAGCCGCGCCGCGCGCTTGCGCCAGTATCAGGAGCAGCTGCTCGAGCGCATGCAGGCCGCGCAGACCAGCAGCGGCGCGCGCGCGCACCAGCTGGGCGTCGAGATCGGTGGCGTGCGCTACCTGCTCGACCTGCTCGAAGCCGGCGAGATCGTCCCGCTGCCGCCGCTGGCCGCGGTGCCGTTGACCCGGCCCTGGTATCTCGGCCTGGCCAACGTGCGCGGCAACCTGGTCGGCGTGGTCGACCTGGCGCGCTTTCTCGGACAGGACGCCGCTTTGACGCCGGCGCCCGCCGCCGCGCCGGCGTCCGGCGCCACGCCTTCACCCAGAGCCGCGCTTTCATCCAAGGCCGCGCTTTCACCAAGCGCCCCGCGTTTGGTGACCTTCGGCCCGGTGCTCGGGTTTCCGTGCGCGCTGCTGGTGACGCGCGTGTTCGGCCTGCGCCACGCGGCCGACATGACGCCGCAGGATGGCCGCTTGCTCGACGCCGACGGCAACGCCTGGACGCCGCTGGCGCTGTCCGCGCTCGCGCGCGATGAGCGTTTCCTTCAAGTTGGCCTGTAGCCGGCCGTTATTCACTGTATCTAGAACAGGTTTCCACCCGGAGCTGACATGGGATTCGCATCAAAACTCAGGACCGACTTTTTTTCCAAGGATGACGACGGCGCAACCGTGCTGGCCTCGCCCGATACCGAATTCGGCAGCGGCGTGCTGGCCGCGGTGTCCGGCAATGCCGCGACAGCCGCTGCAGCCCCGGCGCCGGCCTCGCCCCACGCCCATTCGGCCGACGACGCCGCCGAGCGTCTCGGCCATCTGGCCGGCCGCAAGAAGCGCGCTGCTGCCGCCGCGGCGGCATCGGTGGGCGCCGACGAAGACCTGAGCCTGCCTTTCATCGGCCACCTGTCGCTGCCGCGCCAGCTGCGCATCCTGCTGCTCGCGTTCGCATGCGGCATCCTGGTGACGCTGCTGTCGCTGTGGCGCTATTCCGGCACCGGTGCGGTGGCCGCCAACCAGACCCAGATCGCCGGCGACGCGCTGATGCACTCGCAGCGCGTCGGCAAGGCCGCGCCCAACGCGATGCAGGGCATCCCGGACGCCTTCGCCCAGCTGCAGGACAGCCGCATCGCGCTCGGCCATGACCTGACCCTGCTGGCCGGCGGCGGCGAATTCAACGGCCACGCCATTCCGGCCGCTTCCGGCGACGCCGCCGACCAGCTGGCCAAGGCGGCCAGCAAGTGGAAGATGTCGGACGCCGCCGCCGCCAGCATCCTCAAGATGAAGCCCGAGCTGACCCGCTTCGACGAAAGCCTCAAGCAGCTCGACGTGGTCTCGCCCGAGATGCTGGCGCTGACCGAAGAGATCCTGACCGAACGCACCGCGCACGGCGGCAACGCGCGCGAACTGGCCGCGCTCGGCCGCCTGATGATGCTGTCCCAGCGCCTGTCGCGCGGCGCCGGCGAATTCCTGACCTCGGGCGGCATCCAGCCCGAGACCGCGTTCCAGATGGGCCGCGACACCACCACCTTCCGCCTGACCGTCGATGGCCTGTTGAACGGCAACCAGGAACTCGGCCTCGCCGCGCTGCGCGAACCCGAACTGCGCGCCAAGCTGGAGGAAGTGCGCGCCAAGTTCGACGTGTGCCAGAAGGTGATCGCGTCCTACCTCGACCACATGTCCGACCTGACCGCCGCCAAGGCCGCCGAGCAGACCATCTTCCGCGACAACGAAGACCTGCGCCGCCAGCTGTCGACCCTGCAGGACAACTACCGCAGCGTCGAAGGCGGTTCCAGCGCCTGGTTCTGGATGCTGGTGGCGGCGGCGATCTTCACGCTGGCGATGGCCGGCTCGATCTCGCGCGTGATGCTGCAGGACTCGCGCAACCGCACCCGCGGCGCCGACGCGCGCCGCCAGGAAGCCGAGGCGATGCGCCTGCTGGCCCAGGCCAAGGAAGAGGAAGCCAAGGCCACCAACGACCAGAACCAGGCGGCGATCCTGCGCCTGATGAACGAACTGCAGGAAGTGGCGGACGGCGACCTGACGGTGCACGCCACCGTGTCCGAGGACATCACCGGCGCGATCGCCGACTCGGTCAACTACACGGTCGAGGAATTGCGCGGCCTGGTGGTGCGCGTGATCGGCACCGCCGAGCAGGTGACCCAGGCTTCTAGCGGCGCGCACCAGGTGTCGAGCGAGCTGCTGGTCGCGGCCGGCCAGCAGTCGCGCGAGATCCAGGACGCCTCGTCGACGGTGCTGCGCCTGGCCGGCGAGATCACCGACGTGTCGCAGTCGGCGAACGAATCGGCGATCGTGGCGCGCCAGTCGGTGGCCGCGGCCGAGCAGGGCGCGACCGCGGTGCAAAACGCGATCAAGGGCATGGGCGAGATCCGCGAGCAGATCCAGGAAACCTCCAAGCGCATCAAGCGCCTGGGTGAGTCGTCGCAGGAGATCGGCGAGATCACCGAGCTGATCTCGGACATCACCGAACAGACCAACGTGCTGGCGCTGAACGCGGCGATCCAGGCAGCGTCCGCGGGCGAAGCCGGGCGCGGCTTCTCGGTGGTGGCGGAAGAGGTGCAGCGCCTGGCCGAACGCTCGGGCGACGCGGCCAAGCAGATCGGCGCGCTGGTGCGCACCATCCAGACCGACACCCACGACGCCGTGGCCGCGATGGAAAAGTCGACCCAGGGCGTGGTCGAAGGCGCGCGCCTGTCCGATGCCGCCGGCGCCGCGCTGGCCGACATCTCGCGCGTGTCGAACCGCCTGGCCGAACTGATCCAGGGCATCTCGACCGCGACCGGCACGCAGGCGACCTCCGCCAACGGCGTGGCGCATAATATGCAGCATATCCTGGCGATCACCGAACACACGCAGGATGGCACGCAGCAGACTGCGCACTCGATCCGACAGCTGGCCGAACTGGCGCAGGAACTGAAGAATTCGGTGTCGCGTTTCCGCGTCGCCGCCTGATGTAACCACGAGCAATCCATGACCCAGCAATCGCACGCCATCGCGCCGCAGTTCGACACCGGCCCCCTGTCCTGGGTGATCGGTGAAATCCGCGACGCCCTCGAGCGTTCGGCCAAGGCCCTGTACGAAGCGTCGGGGCGCAGCCTCGAAGCCCAGCCGACCCTGCTCCTGCATGCCAAGTCGCACCTGCACCAGGCGCACGGCGCGCTGCAGATGGTCGACGTGCACGGCGTCGAACGCCTGACCGAGACCGCCGAAAAGGCGATCGACCGCTTCAAGGATGGCGGCCTGGCTGTGACGAAAGCGCATGCGGACACGGTGGGCGAGGCCTACCAGGCGCTGGTCGAATACCTGGAAGAGCTGCTCGACGGGGCTCTGGTGCCGCAACCCGCGCGCCTGTTCCCGTATTACCGCGCGCTGCAGGAGCTGCTCGGCGCCGAGCGCGTGCACCCGGGCGATTTACTGGTGCTCGATTCGAATCCGGCGCTGCCGCCGGCTGCCGAGGGCGCCGAAGCGCCGGACGTCGCCGCCTGCCGCGCGCGCTTCGAAAAAGCGCTGCTGCTGTTCATGCGCAGCGCCACGCCGCAAGCCCAGCGCGAGCAGGGCGCCGCGATGCGCGACGCGCTGGCCCCGATCGTGCAGGCGCAGACGGCGCCGCGCCCTCACGCGTTCTGGCTGGCGCTGCAGACCGTGGCCGACCTCGCCGCGCACGGCCAGCTGGCCGGCGACGTTTACCTGAAGCAGCTGTTCGGGCAGATCAACCTGCAGCTGCGCCGCATGGCGCAAGGCCACAGCAGCCTGCCGGATCCGGTGCTGCGCGACGCGCTGTTCTTCATCGCCCAGGCGGCCGAACCAACGCCGGACGCGCGTACCTTGCGCAGCGCCTGGGGCATCGAAGGCCAGGTCCCGCACGATTACCTGGAGCGGCGCTACGGCCGCATCGACCAGGCCGCGCTGAAGGACGCCAAGGCCGCCCTGCAGGAAACCAAGGAAGGCTGGGACCGCATCGCCAGCGCCGCGACGCCGATCGACCCGCACGACAGCGATTTCGACCAGGCCCTGTCCAAGCTGGCCGGCGCCAGCGAAAAACTGGGCGCACCGGCGCTCGCGCAGCTGCTGCGCGAACTGGGCCAGGCCGCCGGCGAATCGATGGCCGGCGCGCGCACCGACCAGTTCAGCATGGAGATGGCCGAGGCGATGCTGTTCGTCGAGCACGGCCTGGATCAGGTGCGCCAGCTGCCCGAGGACTTCGGCCAGCATGCCGGGGCGGTCGGCCGACGCCTGCTCGCGCTGGCGCACGGCGAAACGCCGCCCGACGTGCCGCAGTGGCAGGGCGAACTGGCGCATGAGCTGCAGCAGGGCCAGACCGTGGCCGTGCTGGCGGGCGAGATCCGCACCGGCCTGCGCCAGGTCGAAAAGCTGGTCGACGAATACTACGAAGACGCGGGCAAGCGCGCCGCGCTCGACGCCGTCGACCCGATCCTGCACCAGCTGCAGGGCGCGTTCGTCATCCTCGACCAGGACCAGGCCTCGCGCGCGGTCACGCACGTGCGCGCGGCCGTGCGCGCGCTCGCGAGCGGCGACGTCGACGCCGCTGCGCACGCCCCCAGCCTCGACAACCTGGCGCAGAACGTCGGCGCGCTCGGCTTCTTCACCGACGCGCTGGCGCAAAACGTCGACAACGCGCGCAAGCGGTTCCGCTTCGACCCGCAAGCGCAGCTGCTGCGCGAGCTGCCGTTCGACGCGATGGACGAGCCAGTGGCGTCCGAGCCTGTCGACCAGGCGGCGGCTGCACCGGCGCCGGAGCAGGTGAGCGAGCCGCCGGCGCCGCCGGCCTCCAATGATGATGCCATCGAAGCCGAGCTGCTCGAGATCTTCATCGGCGAGGCGCAGGAAGTGCTGGCGATGGTCGGCGAGGTGCTGCCGTCGGCGCGCGCCAACCCGGCCGACCAGGAAACCCTGACCCGGCTGCGCCGCGGTTTTCATACGCTCAAAGGCAGCGGCCGCATGGTCGGCCTGGAGCAGTTCGCGAGCGTCGCCGCGGCGGTCGAGAAGTGCATGAACCTGTGGCTGGCCGAAACACGCGCCGCCACGCCGGACTTGCTGGCGCTGATCGAGCGCGCCCAAGCCGAGCTGTCGGCCTGGGTGGCCGAGCTGGCGGCAAGCGGGCATTCTCCGCGCGACGGCGCCGCGCTGGCCGCGGCCGCCGCGCGCGTGCAGGAAGGCGGGGCGTTCGCGCTGGACGATGCGCCTGCCGGGCCGGATACGCCAATCGAGGCGGCGCCCGAGCTGGAGGCGCAGACCGTGCAGGCCGCCGCCTTCGCCGATCCGGATGTCGCCGCCGACCTGGCCACCGCGCCGGCGCCGGCCGAGATGATCGACGCCGTCGAGTCCTCCGACATCGCCGCCGCGCTCGACGCCGCCGTCGCGCTGGATACGACCACGCCGGCGGACCAGGCCGCGCTGCCGGTCGACACGGGTATGCCCGAGCCGGAACCGGTGGCGCAGCCTGAACCCGAATCCGCGCAGTTGCCGGATAACGTGTTCTCTTTCCCGCAGGCCGACGACAACGTCAAGCGCATCGGCGACCTGGACATCCCGCTGCCGTTGTATAACATCTACCTTGGCGAGACCGAGGAGCTGCTGCGCGTGCTGGCGGCCGACTTCGCCGACTGGCGCGCGGATCCATTGCGCGCGGTGTCGGCGCAGTCGCTGAAGGCCGCGCACACGCTGGGCGGCACCTCGGCCACGGTCGGCTTTCACGCGCTGCGGGACATCGCGACCACGCTGGAAGCGGCGCTGCAGGTGGCCGTGCCGCCGTTGACCGAAGACCAGTACGCGCTGCTCGACGAGACCGTCGAGCGCGTGCGCATCATGCTGCAGGTGTTCGGCCTGGGCGAACTCCCGCCGGCCCAGCCCGAGCTGCTGGCGCGCCTGGAAGGACTGCGCGACGAACTCGGACGCAAGAAGGCCGATGCGGTGTTCGGCGATGGCGAAGGCGATCCGGAACTGGCGGCGCGCCTGGACGAACTGTTCGCGCGCGCGTACGAGAGCATCGTGGCCGATCCGCCGCTCGCGGGCGGGGCGCTGCCGCAGCCGCTCGACGCCGCGCCGGCGCCGCGCGCACCGCTGCCAGGGGCATCCGACACGGGCGACGTCGACGACCTGTTCGACGCCTATTTCGACGATCCTTTCGGTGCGCCAGCGCTCGAGCAGGTCGCGCCACCCGCGCCGGCCGAGGAGCCGGACACACTGGCCGAGCCGGAAGCACTGGTCGAACCCGAGGCGCTTGTAGAACCCGAAGCGCAACTTGAAGCTGAAGCGGAAGTCGAGGCTGAAGCGCCGGCGCCCGCCGCCGTCGAGCCGGCAGCCGACATTGAACCCGCAGCCGACATCGAACCAGCCGCCGACCTCGAGCCAGCAACCAAATCCGCCGCCGACCTCGACGCCGATGCCGCCCTGGCCAGCGAACCGGTCTTCGCCGACGAACTCGACGCCGACCTGCTGCCGGTGTTCATGGAAGAGGCCAGCGACCTGCTGCCGCAGATCGGCAACGACCTGCGCCAGTGGCAGCAGAGCGCGGCGAGCGGCGCCGCCGACGGCGCGCTCGCGCAAGGCCTGCTGCGCGCCCTGCACACGGTCAAAGGCAGCGCGCGCATGGCCGGCGCAATGCGTTTGGGCCAGCACACGCACGCGCTCGAAACGCAGATCGAGAACATGGTCCACGCCGGCACCACCAGCCCGGCCGCCTTCGACGAACTGCTGGCCAACTACGACCAGGCGATGCTGCTGTTCGAACGGCTGCAGCAGCCGCTCGAAGCCGTGCCGGCCCAGCCGGCAAGCGTGGCCACGCCCGAGGGCGCTGGCGTGCCCGGCCAGGAGCCGGCCAAACAGGCGCCGCCGGAAGACAACCAGACCGCGCGCACCCCGCTCGTGCGCGTGCGCGCCGACATCCTCGACCGCCTGATCAACCAGGCCGGCGAAGTGTCGATCACGCGCTCGCGCCTGGAAAACGGCATCGGCACGCTGAAGAACGCGCTGAGCGATTTTTCCGACAACCTGGCCAACCTGCGCCGCCAGCTGCGTGAAGTCGAGATGCAGGCCGAGTCGCAGATCGCCTCGCGTCTGTCGATCGCCGGCGAGCGTGAGTTCGACCCGCTCGAATTCGACCGCTTCACGCGCTTGCAGGAACTGACGCGCATGATGGCCGAAAGCGTCAACGACGTCGCCTCGCTGCACGAGAGCCTGGCGCGCACGGTCGATGGCGCCGGCGAGGATCTGGCCGTGCAGTCGCGCCTGACGCGCGAGCTGCAGCGCGACCTGATGCGGGTGCGCATGGTGCCGTTCGCCAGCCTGTCCGAGCGCCTGTTCCGCGTCGCGCGCCAGACCGCCAAGGAAACCGACAAGCGCGTCAACCTGGACATCCGCGGCGGCGCCGTCGAGATCGACCGTGGCGTGCTGGAACGCATGGCTGCGCCGTTCGAGCACCTGCTGCGCAACGCGATCGTGCATGGCGTCGAGTCGCGCGCGCGGCGCCTGGAAGCCGGCAAGCCGGAAACCGGCGAGCTGCTGATCCAGGTCAGCCAGCAGGGCAACGAGGTCGAGCTGCGCTTCGCCGACGATGGCGCCGGCCTCGACCTGGAGCGCATCCGCGCCAAGGCGCGCCAGAGCGGCCTGCTGGCCGAGGACGAGCAGGCGCTCGATGCGGACGTGGCCGAGCTGGTGTTCGAGCCGGGCTTCTCGACCGCCGATGCGCTGACCGAGCTGGCCGGCCGCGGCGTCGGCATGGACGTGGTGCGCTCGGAAGCGCGTGCGCTGGGCGGCCGGGTCGAGGTCGCCACGCAGGCCGGGCAGGGCGCCTCGTTCACCATTCACCTGCCGCTGACGCTGGCCGTAACCCAGGTCGTGCTGGTCGCCAGCGGCGCGCGCACCCATGCGCTGCCGGCCAACCTGGTCGACCAGGTGGTGCAGGTGCGCGAGAGCGAACTGGCGGCCGCGCGCGAGTCCGGCGTCCTGTCCGTGCAGGGCGAGACGCTGCCGCTGCACTACCTGCCCGAGCTGCTGCGCGAGCCGGGCACACCCGACGCCCAGCGCTCGCATCCGGTGCTGGTGCTCAAGAGCAGCCAGGCGCGCATCGCGCTGCAGGTCGACGAGGTGCTGGGCAACCGCGAGGTGGTGGTCAAGAACATCGGGCCGCAGCTGGCGCGCATGCCGGGCATCGTCGGCGCCACCGTGCTCGGTTCGGGCGAGATCGTGCTGATCCTCGATCCGCCGACGCTGGCCGGCCAGGCCGGACGCCATGCGGCCGCGCTGCCGTCGGCGGCGGATCTGGCCGCGCCGGCGCCGCACGTGCCGACCGTGATGGTGGTCGACGATTCGCTCACCGTGCGCAAGGTCACCCAGCGCCTGCTGGAACGCGAGGGTTACCGCGTGCTGCTGGCCAAGGACGGCGTCGATGCGCTGGAGCAGATGCAGGACACGCGTCCCGACCTGATGCTGGTCGATATCGAGATGCCGCGCATGGACGGGTTCGACCTGACCCGCAACGTGCGCGGCAACGAGTCCACGCGCGCGATCCCGATCGTGATGATCACCTCGCGCACCGCCGACAAGCACCGCAACTACGCGCTCGGCCTGGGCGTCGACGCCTATTTCGGCAAGCCGTACCAGGAAGACGTTCTGCTGGCGGCGATGGCGGGGCTGCTGGGCCGCGAACTCTGACGAAGTCGTCCCGACGCAGGTCGGGACCCATGGACCGCTGTCGAATTCGGAGCCTTCCATGGACCCCGGCTTTCGCCAGGGCGACGGTCACTCTTTCTTGAGCACGGCAAAGCGCGCCAGCGTCCTGGCGCGCGCCTGCTCGTGATCGACCACGGGCAGCGGATAATCGCGCCCCAGCACCACCCCGGCCTGCTCCAGCACCGAAGGCTTGGCCAACCACGGCGCGTGGATCGCCGCGCCGCCAAGGCGCGCCAGTTGCGGCAGCCATTGCCGGATGAAGGCGCCATCCGCATCGAAGCGGCGCGACTGCGTGACCGGATTGAAGATGCGGAACCAGGGTTGCGCGTCGCATCCGGTCGACGCCGCCCACTGCCAGCCGCCGTTGTTCGAACTGAGTTCGTAGTCGAGCAGCCGGCGCGCGAAATAGCGCTCGCCACGGCGCCAGTCGATGCCGAGGTCCTTGGTGAGAAAACTGGCCGTCACCATGCGCAGGCGGTTGTGCATGAAGCCGGTATGGTTCAGCTGCAGCATCGCGGCGTCGACCAGCGGGTAGCCGGTGCGGCCTGCGCACCAGGCGTCGAACAAGGCGTCGGCATCGTGACTCTCGTCCCAGCGCACGGCGTCGAACGCCGGCTTGAACGACTGCGTCACCACGCGCGGATGCCGGTGCAGGATCATCATGTAGAACTCGCGCCAGATCAGTTCCGACAGCCAGACCGGGTCGCCGCTGCCGGCCGCGCCCTTGCGTTCGCGCTCGGCCAGGGTGCGCGCCAGGTGACGCACGCTCAGGGTGCCGAAGCGCAGGTGCACGGACAGCCGCGAGGTGGCGTCCAGCGCCGGGAAGTCGCGCTCGCGGTCGTAGCGGCCCAGGCGATCCATGAAACCGGCCAGCGCACGTTCGGCGCCGCGCACGCCGGCGTCTTTGAATGGCTGCACGGATGGGCTGAAGCCCAGGCGTTCCAGGTCAGGCAGCGTGTCTTCCTCGCGCACGTACGCGGGCGCAGGCGCGAGTGCGCCCGCGTAGGGCCGGGTGTCGAAAGGCAGCAACACGTCGGGTTCGGCGCGCAGGCGCTTGAGCCAGGCATTTTTATAGGGCGTGAACACCGAGAACGCGCCGCCGGCCAGCGTGCGCACCTCGTCCTTCTCGAAGATCACCTGGTCCTTGAAGCTCTGCAGGCTGCGGCCGTCGCGGCGCAAGGCGTCCTGCACGGCGCGGTCGCGCGCGATCGCCTGCGGTTCGTAGTCGTGGTTGGCGAACACCGACTCCGCATCGAGCTCGGCGGCCAGGCGCGGGATCTCGTGCGCGGCGCTGCCATGCCGCACGATGAGGTAACCTCCGATTTCATGTAAATATGTATCGAGCTCGTGCACGCAGGCATGCAGGAAGGGCAAGCGCCGGTCGTCCGGCGCCAGGCCGGCCAGGATGTCGCTGTCGAATACGAATACCGCGAACACCCGGCGTGAAGAACGCAGCGCATGATGTAGGGCGGCATGATCGTCGATGCGCAGGTCGCGCCGGAACCATACCAAGGAATTTCTCAAAGTCATCTTCTGTGTGCGGAGTCAATGCGGCAGGGAATTTTACTGTCTACCATACCTCGGGTTCGCATCGGCTGCGTCGCCGCCCATGGCTGCGTGAGCAAATGGGTGTAAACTACCGAAAAACCCAAGCATTTGAAGCGCGTAACAGAGAGTGAGCCAACAGAGAGTATGAGCATGAAAAAAAGTAAGGTCGGCAAGCCTCTAACCATGTCCGGAATGCTCCAGCCGGACACGCCCAGCCTAGCATCTGCGAGTGGGTTGTCCTCGCAGCTCAATCTGGCTAATCATTTCCTGATTGCAATGCCGTCGATGAACGATCCGATCTTCGGCGGCACGGTCGTGTATATCTGCGAACATAACGACAAGGGCGTGCTCGGCGTCGTCATCAACAAGCCGACCGACATGACCATGGACGTGTTGTTCGACCGCATTGACCTCAAGCTGTCCGACAGCCTGGGTTCGGACGTCGTGAACGAGCCGATCATGTTCGGCGGCCCGGTCCAGGACGACCGCGGCTTCGTGCTGCATTCGCCGAGCGGGCGTTATTCGTCCTCGCTGACGGTCACCGACGACGTCGCCTTCACCACCTCGATCGACGTGCTCGAAGCCGTCGCCAACGGCACCGGCCCGCGCCGCATGCTGGTCTCGATCGGCTACGCCGGCTGGAGTCCCGGCCAGCTCGAAGAGGAAATCGCCCGCAACGGCTGGCTGACCGTCGGCGCCGATGCGCACGTGCTGTTCGACCTGCCGATCGAGGAGCGCTACAACGCCGCCATCAAACTCCTGGGCATCGACCCCCTCATGTTGGCGTCGGAGGCCGGCCATGCGTAAGGGAGCGTTTTCCCTGTAATGGTAGACATCGTTCTAGGTTTCGACTTCGGCATCAAGCGCATCGGCATCGCCATGGGGAATACCCTGACGGGCCAGGCGCAACCCCTCGACGTCATCAAGGCCGTCGACAACGCGACGCGCTTCAAGGTCATCGGCGACTTGATCGAGCAGTGGCGCCCGGCGCGCCTGGTCGTCGGCGAGCCGCGCCATCCCGACGGCGCCGAGCACGACATGACCCTGCGCGCACGCCGCTTCGCCAACCAGCTCAATGGCCGCTTCAACCTGCCGGTCGAGCTGGTCGACGAACGCTATTCCTCGGCCGTGATCCAGGCCAAGCGCGGCGAGATCATCGACGCCAAGGCCGCCGCCATCATTTTGCAACAGTACTTTGACGACCATGCCTATTAACTCAACTGAGACGGACTTCGACGCCGAAGCCTTGTATCGCGAGCTGCTCGACCAGGTCCGCACCGGTCTGGCCGGCAAGCCCGACGCCGCCATCGTCGGCATCCACTCGGGCGGCGCCTGGCTGGCCGAGCGGCTCGCCGCAGACCTCGGCCTGCAGCAGCGCCTCGGCTTCATCGACGTCTCGTTCTACCGCGACGACTACGCCAAGAAAGGCCTGCATCCGGACGTGAAGCCGACCCGGATCGAATTCAACGTCGACGGCGCGACGCTGCTGCTGGTCGACGACGTGCTGTACACCGGCCGCACCGTGCGCGCGGCGATCAACGTGCTGTTCGACTACGGCCGTCCGCAGCGCATCATGCTGGCCGCCCTGGCGGACCGCGGTGGCCGCGAACTGCCGGTGGCCGCGGATTTCGTCGGCGCCCACGCCCAGCTCGCACCCGGCCAGTCGCTGGCGCTCGCGCGCGGCACCAATGGCCAACTTTCGCTCACGATCGAAGACGACAATGCATAACCCGCAACTGAACAAGAACGGCGAGCTGCAGCACCTGCTGACCATCGAAGGCCTGCCCAAGTCCATCATCAACCACATCCTCGACACCGCCTCGAGCTTCGTCGGCATCTCCGACCGCGAGGTCAAGAAGGTGCCGCTGATGCGCGGGAAAAGCGTGTTCAACCTGTTCTTCGAGAACTCGACGCGCACCCGCACCACCTTCGAGATCGCCTCCAAGCGCCTGTCGGCCGACGTCATCAACCTGAATATCGCGGCCTCGTCGACGAGTAAAGGCGAATCGCTGCTGGACACGATCGACAATCTGGCGGCCATGCACGCCGACATGTTCGTGGTGCGCCACGCGCAGTCGGGCGCGCCCTACCTGATCGCCAAGCACCTGAACGACACGAAGCAGAACCACGTGCACGTGGTGAACGCGGGCGACGGCCGCCACGCGCACCCGACCCAGGGCCTGCTCGACATGTACACGATCCGGCACTATAAAAAGGACTTCACCAACCTGCGCGTGGCCATCGTCGGCGACATCCTGCACAGCCGCGTGGCGCGCTCGGACATCCACGCGCTGACCACGCTGGGCGTGCCGGAAGTGCGCGCGATCGGCCCGCACACGCTGCTGCCGGGCGGCCTGGAGCAGATGGGCGTGCGCGTGTTCACCGACATGGACGCCGGCCTGAAGGACGTCGACGTGATCATCATGCTGCGCCTGCAGAACGAACGCATGTCGGGCGCGCTGCTGCCCTCGGCCGGCGAGTACTTCAAGAGCTACGGCCTGACGCCGGAGCGCCTGGCGCTGGCCAAGCCCGACGCCATCGTGATGCACCCGGGTCCCATCAACCGCGGCGTCGAGATCGATTCGAAAGTGGCCGACGGCCCGCAGGCGGTGATCCTGCCGCAGGTGACCTTCGGCATCGCGGTCCGCATGGCGGTGATGAGCATCGTCGCCGGCAGCCATTCCTGATCAAGCAAGCATGAGCATGAATTTACATATCAAGAACGGCCGCGTGATCGACCCGGCCAACGGCATCGACGCCGTGCAGGACCTGTTCATCGCCGACGGCAAGATCGCCGCCCTTGGCAGCGCGCCGGAGGGCTTCACTGCCGAGCGCAGCTTCGACGCGGCCGGCCTGGTGGTCGCGCCCGGCCTGGTCGACCTGTCCGCGCGCCTGCGCGAGCCGGGTTACGAATACAAGGCCACCCTCGAATCCGAGATGCAGGCGGCGATGCAGGGCGGCGTGACCACGCTGGTATGCCCGCCCGACACCGACCCGGTGCTGGACGAACCGGGCCTGGTCGAGATGCTCAAGCACCGCGCGCGCAAGCTGCGCCAGGCGCACGTGCATCCGCTCGGCGCGCTGACGGTCGGCCTGAAGGGCAAGGCGCTGACCGAGATGGCCGAGTTGAGCGAATCGGGCTGCATCGGCTTCGCCCAGGCCGAAGAGCCGATCGAAGACACCACCGTGCTGCTGCGCGCCATGCAGTATGCGAAAACCTTCGGCTACACCGTCTGGCTGCGTCCGCAGGACCCGCACATCGGGCGCGGCGGCGTTGCCCACAGCGGGCCGCTGGCCTCGCGCATGGGCCTGGCCGGCGTGCCGGTGATGTCGGAGACCATCGCCCTGCACACGATCTTCGAGCTGATGCGCGCATCGGGCGCGCGCGTGCACCTGTGCCGCATTTCGTCCGCCGCCGCGCTGGAACTGATCCGCGCCGCCAAGAAGGAGGGCTTGCCGGTCACCTGCGACGTCGGCGTGCATCACCTGCACATGATCGACGCCGACATCGGCTTCTTCGATTCGAACGCGCGTCTGAGTCCACCGCTGCGCAGCCAGCGCGACCGCGAGGCGATCCGCGCCGCGGTCCTCGACGGCACCGTCGACGCGGTCTGCTCGGACCACACCCCGGTCGATGACGACGAAAAGCTGCTGCCTTTCGCCGAAGCCTCGCCCGGCGCCACCGGCCTGGAACTGCTGCTGGCGCTGATGCTGAAGTGGGCGCACGAGCAGGGCCCGCAAACGCAGGACGCCCTCGCACGCGCGCTCGCGAAGATCACCTGCGATCCGGCGCGCATGGCCGGCTTGCCGGCCGGTTCGCTGGCCGTGGGCGCCTGCGCCGACGTGGTGCTGTTCGATCCGGAGACGCGCTGGACCGTCAACCCGGCCGCGCTGGCCAGCCAGGGCAAGCACACGCCGTTCCTCGGCTACGAACTGGCCGGGCAGGTGAAGGCCACCGTCGTCGCCGGCCGGCTCGCCTTCGAGCGCTGACGCCGCCCGGTCCCGCACTGAAGGACTGGCGGTGAAGGTCAAACCTGCCTGGCGCCTAGTGCGCGTGATCCTGCACCTGCTGCAGGGTCTCGCGACCTGCGCGCTGGTGTTTCCGTGGGCCGGCGCGGCGCGGCGCGAACGCCTGATCCAGCGCTGGTCGGCGCGCCTGCTCGGCATCTGTCGGGTGCGCGTCGAGCAGGGCGGGGAGGCGCCGCTGCCGTACGCGCTGGTGGTGTCGAACCACATCTCCTGGCTCGACATCTTCGTGCTCAATTCGGTCCACCCTTGCCGCTTCGTGGCCAAGGCCGAGATCCGCGCCTGGCCGGTGCTCGGCTGGCTGGTCGCTCAGGCCGGCACGGTGTTCATCGCGCGCGGCAACCGGCGCGACCTGCGCCACATCTTCCAGGGCATGGTCGATGCGCTGCGCGGGCATCAGCGCGTGGCCTTCTTCCCGGAAGGGACCACGGCCAGCCAGGGCCAGCTGCTGCCTTTTCACGCCAACCTGTTCGAGGCCGCGGTCGACGCGCGCGCGCCTGTGCAGCCGTATGCGCTGGCCTATCTCGACGCGCGCGGCGGCTGGCACCCGGCCGTGGACTACGTCGGCGACACCACCTTCGTGGACAGCATCGTCAACATCATGCAAGGCGAACCGATGATCGCACGCCTGCACTGCATGGCGCCGATCGCGGCGGAGGGCGCGCACCGGCGCGAGCTGGCGCGCGCGGCGCAGGAGGCTATTCAGCTTGCGCTTGACGAGGTCGTGGTGAACAGCGCCAGAACGATCACCGGATAGGTTTTCAAGCAGCGTATCGGGGCCTCGAAAACCGTAGCGAGCGGCAGCAGGCGTGGCCGAGAAGCGCAGTCGTACTTACGGTACGGCCGGTCCGCCGTAGCGGAGCACCGCAGGGCTCGGCGCCCCCACCGCGCCTGCAACGCGCAGTAGGTTTACGAGGCCCCCACCACCCGGTACTCAGGACAATCGACTTGCAGTAGCGAGCGGTCGTCCAGGCACACCGCGCTCAGCTTGCCGCCCCAGACGCAGCCGCTGTCCAGGCCGATCAAATTGGGCCGCAGCACCAGGCCCAGCGCCGACCAGTGGCCGAACACCACCGTGACGTCCGAGGTATGGCGCTCCAGCTCGAACCAGGGCTGCAGTTCGCTGCCTTCCGGTCCCTTGTCGCTTTCCTTGTGCAGGAAATCCATGCGCCCATCCGGCCAGCACAGGCGCATGCGGGTGAGGGCGTTGACGATGCAGCGGATGCGTTCGGTGCCGCTCAATGCATCGTCCCAGCGGTCCGGCTGGTTGCCGTACATGTTGGCGAGGAAGTCGATCCAGCCGTCGCCGCGCAGCACCGCCTCGACCTCGCCGGCCAGGCGCATGGTCTGCTCGGCGTTCCACTGGGGCGGCACGCCGGCGTGCACCAGCAGGTGGGCGTCGACGAACATCGCCAGCGGGCGCTGGCGCAGCCAGGCGATCAGCTCGTCGCGGTCGGGCGCAGCCAGGATTTCGTCCAGCGTGTCCGAGCGGCTCGCCTTCTGAGCGCCGACCGCCACCGCGATCAAGTGCAGGTCGTGGTTGCCGAGCAGGGCTTCGACCCGGCCGTGGCTGCCTTCGGCCAGCGCCTTCATGCGGCGCAGCGCGGTCAGCGATTCCGGGCCGCGGTTGATCAGGTCGCCGACGAACAGGATGCGCGCCTGCTGGTCATGCCTCTGCGCGTCCTCGGCAATGCGCGCCAGCAGCAGGCTCGCTTCATGGGCGCAACCCTGCAGGTCGCCAATCACGTAAGTTCTCATTGTTGTATCGATGCCTTGATGATTTTCTCAGGCCGATACTAAATGATTTGGCCGCTTTCCGTGCGATGACGGCGGGCGTCGACGATTTCTAAATGTAAATGTCGTCGATGCCGATAAGAAACGAGCGCATAATCCCAGGCTCCGTCAATTGGAGCAAGCAAGGCACGCATCAAAATACCCGTATTGGGCGCAGGTGCCCGATCCGGTACAATGCGCGCTGAGCAGTGCAACCGATACACATGGCGGCGGCTTGCCGTTTTTGCCCGGTGCTGGTCGGCCCGGCTACCGCACCTGAAGAATAATAAATGTTTTCTTTCCTTCTGAGCTTTGTCGCATCGGCATTGTTGACCCTGCTGGTCATCAAGCACTCGAAATTGCACGGCCGTGCACTCGACGCCAATTTCACCGGTGTTCAAAAAGTCCATTCCCATGCGGTAGCGCGTATCGGCGGTCTGCCGATATTCCTGGCGGTGACGCTCAGCGCCTGCGTTTCGGTGTGGCGGGTGCCATCGCTCGGCAATGGCTTGCTGAATCTGCTGGTATGCGGCTCGATCGCATTCATCGGCGGCATCGTCGAAGATTACACCGGCCGGGTACGCCCCTCGCGCCGCCTGGTATTGACCATGGTGGCCGCATTTGTCGGTTATCTGGTGCTGGACGCGAAAATCGGCCGACTCGACATGCCTTTCTTCAGCTGGCGGCTCGATTCGCTCTGGATCGCGTTGCCGCTGACCGTGCTGGCTGTGGCGGGGATTGCCAATGCCGTCAATATCATCGACGGTTTCAATGGCCTGGCGAGCACGATCACGATTTTCATGCTGGTGTCGCTGGCCTATGTCGCCTGGCAGGTGGGTGACATGTTCGTCCTGGTGTCGGCCCTGACTGTGGCGGGCGCTACTACCGGTTTCCTGATCTGGAATTATCCGGCCGGACTGATTTTCCTAGGCGATGGCGGCGCTTATTTCACCGGCTTCATGCTGGGCGAATTGGCACTGCTGCTGGTGATGCGCAATCCCCAGGTATCGACCTGGTATGCCGCCACGCTGCTGATCTATCCGGCATTTGAAACCCTGTTTTCGGCATATCGCCGGATGTTTTTACGTGGCCATTCTCCAGCGGTGCCGGACGGTATTCACCTGCACAGCCTGATATTCCGGCGTATCGTGACCTGGACCGTGGGGCGTAAAGAAGCGCGTGCGCTGATGAAAAGGAACGCTCGCACGGCGCCTTATCTCTGGCTGTTTTCGCTGACTGCGGTTATTCCCGCGACGGTGTTCTGGCGGAATACCAATGTATTGATTTTCTTCTGTTTGTTGTTCGTAATCAGTTACGTCTGGTTGTATGCGCGTATCGTTCGATTCAAGTCACCTCGTTGGCTCATATTGAGCAAAAAGAAATGAGCAAATTCTTCAAATAGTGTATATTTGAGACAATTGGTGAGAATTCACTGACACCTGTTATCATTTATTTACAAGGAATCATGATGGATCTGTCGAATATGTCGTTGGGGGATTTGCGTAACCTGCAGGAACAGCTGAAGCAGGAAACCAAAAAACGCGAGCAGCAAGAACTGCAAAAAGCGCGCGAGCAGATCATTGCGATCGCTCAGAGCGTCGGCGTGCCCCTGGAAGACTTGATCAGCTCCGCTGCGCGTGGTTCGAAATCGAAAAACAGCGGCGCCGGTACCGGCTCGGTCGCCGTGCGTTATCGCCATCCGGACGACGCTTCGCAACAATGGACCGGCCGCGGTCGCCAGCCGAAATGGGTCAAGGAATGGGTCGAGGGCGGCAAATCGATCGATCAGCTGCGCGTTTGAGCCTCAGTATCAGAATTCAGTATTTGCGTAACACGACGTAAATGTCGGTGGCCTTCGGGCTGTCGTACCGAATCGAAATGCCGGATCACTTGTCCGGCATTTCATCAATATCTGCACAATCCGCAATACCGTAAGTCCACGTAGTCCGCATTGCCGCCTGCTCGGCATCCCCGATTCTCTCCTGCGATTGCTCCCGCGCACTCTTGCACGGCAAACACCCCAATACGCCCGCTTGCCGTTACAATACCTTCTTTTTTTCAGCGCTATAACATAACGCTCGCCCTTCAAGGTAAATCCATGGTCCAACTCTCGAAAACGATTTTCAAGGCATATGACATCCGCGGCGTCATCGGCAGCACGCTCGACGCTGGTATCGCGCGCAAGATCGGCCAGGCGTTCGGCGCCGCCGCGCTGGCCAAGGGCGAGCGTACCGTCATCATCGGACGCGATGGCCGCCTGTCCGGACCCGAACTGCTGGCCGCGCTGGCCGAAGGCCTGCAGTCCGCCGGCGTCGACGTGATCGACCTGGGCATGGTCGCGACGCCGATGGTGTATTTCGCCACCAACGTGCTGGGTGCGCGCTCGGGCATCATGGTCACCGGCAGCCACAACCCGCCGGACTACAACGGCTTCAAGATGGTGCTGGCCGGCGAAGCGATCTATGGCGACGCCATCACGGCGCTGTACCAGGCGATCGAGCGCGACGACTTCAAGCCGGCCGACCAGCAGGGCGGCTATTCGACCCACGACATCAAGGCGCAATACGTCGAGCGCATCGTCGGCGACGTCAAGATCGCGCGTCCGATCAAGATCGCGGTCGATTGCGGCAACGGCGTGGCCGGCATGGTCGCGGGCGACCTGTTCCGCGCGATGGGTTGTGAGGTCATCGAGATGTTCTGCGACGTCGACGGCAACTTCCCGAACCACCACCCGGATCCGGCTCACCCCGAGAACCTGCAGGACCTGATCGAGAAGCTGAAGACATCGGACGCCGAGATCGGCCTGGCCTTCGACGGCGACGGCGACCGCCTCGGTGTGGTGACTAAAGATGGCCAGATCATCTTCCCGGACCGCCAGATGATGCTGTTCTCCGCCGACGTCCTGTCGCGCAACCCGGGCGCCGAGATCCTGTACGACGTCAAATGCACGCGCCACCTCGGCCCTTGGATCGAGCAGCACGGCGGCCGTCCGCTGATGTGGAAGACCGGCCACTCGCTGGTCAAGGCCAAGCTGAAGGAAACCGGCGCCCCGCTGGGCGGCGAGATGAGCGGCCACATTTTCTGGAAGGACCGCTGGTTCGGCTTCGACGACGGCCTGTACACCGGTGCGCGCCTGCTCGAGATCCTGACCCGCGAGAGCGATCCCTCGGCGCTGCTCAATTCGCTGCCGAAGGCCAGTTCGACGCCGGAACTGCACCTCCACCTGCAGGAAGGCGAGAACTTCGCGCTGATCGAAAAGCTCCGGGCTCAAGCCGAGTTCCCGGGCTCGGATCGCGTGGTCGACATCGACGGCCTGCGCGTCGAATACCCGGACGGCTTCGGCCTGGCGCGCGGCTCGAACACCACGCCGGTGGTGGTGCTGCGTTTCGAAGGCGAGAATCCGGAAGCGCTGGACCGCATCCAGAAGGAGTTCGCGCGCGTCATCCTGGCCGCCAAGCCGGACGCCAAGCTGCCGTTCTAAGTCTGTTCCAAGCAAGAGGGTTTGTGTTGAAGATCCTGTTGGTGCGGGTGTCGTCCCTCGGCGACGTCCTGCACAACCTCCCGATCGTGGCCGATATCCTGCGCCACGATCCCGCCGCCCAGATCGACTGGGTTGTGGAAGAGGGCTACGTCAGCCTGGTGCGCCTGAATCCTCACGTGCGCAAGGTGATCCCGATCGCGCTGCGGCGCTGGAAGAAGGGGCTCGGGCAAGCAGCCGTGCGCGCCGAGTTGCGCACCTTCTTCCGCGAGCTGCGTGCGCAACGTTATGACTACGTGTTCGATACCCAGGGCCTGATCAAGACCGGCATCGTCATGGCCGCCGCGCGCGTGCGCAAGGGCGGGCTGAAGGTCGGCATGGCCAACGGCACCGAAGATTCCGGCTACGAAGGCGTCTCGCGCATCTTCCACACGCGCAGCGTGCCGGTCGCGCTGCGCACGCACGCGGTCGCGCGCGGGCGCCAGGTGGTGGCGTCGGTGCTCGGCTACGACCTCTCGACGCCGCCCGACTTCGGCTTGAGCACGCCCGCGCCAAGCGTGCGCCCGACCTGGATGCCGGCGGGCGACTATGCGGTGTTCTTCCATGCGACCGCCGGCGCCACCAAGCGCTGGGATGCGCCCAACTGGATCCGGCTCGGCCAGGGATTGGCCGCGCTGCCCGCGCCCTTGCCGATCCTGCTGCCGTGGGGCTCGGCGCGCGAGAAGCTCGATGCCGAGCAGCTGGCGGCCGCGCTGCCGAATGCCGTCGTGCTGCCCAAGCTGTCGATGATGGATGCGGTCGAGCTGGCGCGGCGCGCGCGCCTGGCCGTCGGCGTCGACACCGGCCTGACCCACATCGCCGCGGCGTTCGGCCGGCCGACGATCGAGATCTATGTCGATTCGCCGCGCTGGAAGACCGAGGGCAACTGGTCGCCGAACATCGTCAACCTCGGCGACGCCGGCGCGCCGCCGCGCGTCGACGAAGTGCTGGCGGCGGCCAGGCGCCTGCTGGGACAGGCCTGAGGAGCGGGTTCGATGCGTCTGTTTTACTCGCTGATGTGGTGGCTGGCGCTGCCGCTGGTGCTGGGCCGCCTGTGGTGGAGAGGGCGCCTGGAGCCGGGCTACCGCCGTCACCTGGGCGAGCGCCTCGGCTTTTATGGTCGCCGATTGGATGATCGTCTGACCATCCAGGTGCACGCCGTCTCGGTCGGCGAAACGCGTGCCGCCGAGCCGCTGGTCGAAGCGCTGCTGCAAGCGTATCCCGATTGCCGCATCCTGCTGACCCACATGACGCCGACCGGGCGCGCCACGGGCAAGGCCCTGTTCGGAAAACATGGCGAGCGTGTGCTGCAATCCTATCTCCCTTACGACACCGGCTTCATGACCGGCCGCTTCCTGCGCCATTTCGCCCCGCGCGTGTGCATCCTGATGGAGACCGAGGTCTGGCCGAACCTGATCCATGCCTGCGCCGCGCACAAGGTGCCGGTGGCGCTGGTGAATGCGCGCCTGTCCGAGCGCTCGCTGCGGCGCGGCCGCAAGATCGGCGCGCTGATGACGGATGCGGCGCGCGCGCTCACGCTGGTGGCCGCGCAGACCGAGGCCGACGCCGGGCGCATCGCCTCGCTTGGCGCGCCCCGTGTCGCGGTCACCGGCAGCATCAAGTTCGACGTCGTGCCGCCGCAGGCCGCGCTTGACACCGGCACGATGCTGCGCGCGCGCTTTGCCGATCGTCCGGTGCTGCTGTGCGCCTCGACCCGCGAGGGCGAGGAAGCGCTGATCCTGGACGCCTGGCGGGCCAGGGAAGGGCAGCAGGCGCCCGGCACGCTGCTGTTATTGGTGCCGCGCCATCCGCAGCGTTTCGACGAGGTGGCGCGCATGGCGGAAAGCCGCGGCCTGTCGCTGGCGCGCCGCTCCAGCCTGCCGGATCGCGTCGACGCCGACGTGCTGCTGGGCGATTCGATGGGCGAGATGTTCGCCTACTACGCCGCCTGCGACCTGGCCTTCATCGGCGGCAGCTTGCTGCCACTGGGCGGCCAGAACCTGATCGAGGCCTGTGCGCTGGGCAAGCCGGTGCTGGTGGGCGAGCATACGTTCAACTTCCTGCAGGCGACCGACGAGGCCGTCGAAGCGGGTGCGGCGCTGCGCGTGGCCGATGCGCCCGCGCTGGTGCGCGAAAGCGCGCGCCTTCTCGCGGACGCGTCCGCGCGCGCGCACATGGGCGCCCGGGCGCTGGCCTTCGCCGGACACCATCGCGGGGCGACCGCGCGCACTGTTGAACTCTTGCGACAAGTTATTGTGTAACTTTTGTTACCATGTGCATCAGCTTGAAAAACGAAAGGGGATGCACATGTTGTGGTCCAATCGCATGCGAGCGACCGGCAACGTGGATGGCGATGCCGCGCTCGCGGATGAAGATATCGCCGATCTCGGCGCCGACGCCATGGCGGCGTCCATTCCAACCGTGCATCCGCCGGCGGCGTCGCACAGCCTGCATTTCTGGGTACGCTACTCGCTGGTCGAATACCTCGGCTTCATGTGGGAGCATGGCGGCTACCTGATCCACCGCCGCCGCGTCCGTTTCCCGGCCGGCATCTACCTGCGTGTCAAGAGCACGCTGTCGGCGGCCCTGCATTTCATCCTGCTGGGCCGGGGTAAGCGCACCTACGAGTTCCAGATCGACCAGCACGGCATCGTGCGCACCAGCGACACTGGCGTCTCGCTGATCGGCTGGGACGACGTGGCGCGCATCCGCACCTATACCAAGGGCTTCATGCTGGTGCTCAAGCGCGGCACGCTGCCGATCCCGTACCGCTGCCTGAACGCCGACGAGATCGACGCCATGCGCGGCATCGCCGGCGCGCGCGCCGAGGGCGAGCTGCAATTCCGCCAAAGCTGACGTCGCCCCGGCGAACATGAACGTCGCCCCGGCGAAGGCCGGGACCCATGGAACGTTTCCGAATTCGAATCGTCAGCATAGGTTCCGGCCTGCGCCGGAACGACATCGCGGCTCACTCGTCCGGAAACAGCACCGGCATCTCCGCCGAGCGCTTCTTGAGCGCGGCCTTGGCGCCTTCGTAATCGGGAAAGGTCGCGCCGACCACGGCCCAGAAGCGCGGGCTGTGGTTCATCTCCCGCAGGTGCGCCAGTTCGTGCACCACCACGTAATCGAGCAGGGCCAGCGGGTAATGCACCAGCTTCCAGTTCAGGCGGATGTTGCCGGCCACCGTGCACGAACCCCAGCGCGTGCCGGCCGACGAGATCGCGAACGAATTGTAGGTCACGCCCACCCGCGGCGCATACAGATCGAGGCGCTCGCGGAACAGGCGTCGCGCCTCGTCCTGGAACCACAGCTTGACCCGCTCGCGGATCTGCCATTCGGACAAGCCGGCGGGCACGCCCAGGCGCAGCTCGCGCGACTCGGCATCGTGGACGCAGTGGCTGCGCGTGGCGTCCTGCAGGCGCAGCGTGACGTCGCTGCCCAGGTAGGGCAGCTTGGCGCCGTCGACCCATTCGACGGTCGGGCGCGTGGCGCGCATCACCTGGCGCTCGCTGCGCTCGAACAGCTTGGTCAGGATCCAGCGCTGCTTGGCGCGGATTGCGCTCTCGATGTCGGATTGGGGCGCGTTGCGCGGCGAGGTCACGTGCAGGCCGTCGTCGTTGATCATGAAGCCGTGCGAGCGGCGCGCCGAGCGGCGCAGCAGGTAATGCACGGTGTGCGATCCGAGCTGGATCTGCTTGAGCGGGCCGTCGTTGGGGCCGCGCGGGGGAACCGGCAGGGTGCGGGTCGGCACTGGCGGCGCCTTGAACAGCGGCGGTGGGCTGGGGCGCGTGAATCGGCTGGCGGGAGGAAGCGGTAAAGCAGGAACTATAGCGGGAACTACAGCGGGAACGACAGCAGGGACGGCAGCGGGTGCTGCAAATGCAGCCGGTGCTGCCGGCGATGCCTTCGAGGGCGCCGCCTGGCGCGCCTCGAAAGCGTCGGGTGCGAACAGCTCGCGCTGTGTCGCGTCGGTCTTGGGGGAAGTCATGATGGGCTGCGGAGATGGTGCTTTGGATGGTGCTTGTGTCTGCGCGCCCAGCTCGTTCAGGTACCTGAATAGGCGTGGGGCGAAATGACGCGCATTTCCGATTCTATCCAATTTTCGACCTCTTGCATCAGGCTGTCGGCGGTGTGGTTTTCTGGCGAAATCGGCTTGCCGATCGAGACCGTGATCAGGCCAGGGCGCTTGATGAAGGAATTCTTCGGCCAGCACTCGCCTGAATTATGCGCGATCGGCACGACCATGGCACCTGTTGCGATTGCCAGGCGCGTACCACCGCTCTTGTACTGTCCCTTCTGCCCAACAGGGATGCGCGTCCCTTCCGGGAACATGATGATCGACTGGCCGTCCGCCAGGCGCGACTTGCCGATCTTGACCACGTGGGCAAACGCGCGCTTGCCCTTGCTGCGGTCGATCGGGATCATGCGCAGCAGCGCCATGCCCCAGCCGAAGAAGGGGATATACAAGATCTCTTTCTTGAAAACGTAGACCAGCGGCCGCTTCATGTTCGGCAGCATGAAGATGGTTTCCCACGCCGACTGGTGCTTGGACAGCAGCACCGCCGCCTGGTCGGGCAGGTTCTCGTAGCCCTTGACCTGGTAGCGGATCCCGCAGATCACGCGCGCGGCCCAGATCACGAAGACGTTCCAGCGTGAGGTAACCCAGAAGCGCGTGTTGTACGGGAAGGGAGCGGCCAGGAAGCAGACACAGGCCCAGACGACGGTGGCGACCACCATGACGATGGTAAAAAGCAGCGAGCGCAAAAACAGGATGGGGCGCAAAGAACGGTCTCCGGACTGGGTCAGACGGCGGGCAGGGGCACGACCGGCGGCGCGGCGTGGGTCTTGAGGAAGGCGGTCACCATGGCGGCGAGGTCGGGGAAGACCTGGGTGCCGGGCGGCAGGCCGCCGGTGGCATGGGTCTTCTCGCCCTTGCCGGTCAGGACCAGGTAGGGCAGGCAGCCGCTGATGAAGCCGGCCTGCAGGTCGCGCAGCGAGTCGCCGACCGTCGGCACGCCTTTCAGGCTGAGCTTGAAGCGCTTGCTGATCTCCTCGAACATCCCGGGCTTGGGCTTGCGGCAGTCGCAGTTGTCGGCGGCCGCGTGCGGGCAGAAGAAGATGGCGTCGATGTCGGCGCCGACCAGCTGGGCCGCATTGTGCATCTTCTGGTGGATCGCGTTGAGCGTGGCGATGTCGAACAGCTCGCGCGCGATGCCCGACTGGTTCGACGCGATGACCACGCGGTAGCCGGCCTGGTTCAGGCGCGCGATCGCCTCGAGCGATCCCGGGATCGGGATCCACTCGGCGGGCGACTTGATGAATTCGGGGGAGTCATGGTTGATGACGCCGTCCCGGTCGAGGATGATCAGCTTCATGACGATTCTCTTATGCCGCCAGCTTCGAGATGTCGGCCACGCGGTTCATCATGCGGTGCAGGATCGCCAGCAGGGCCAGTCGGTTGTTGCGCAAGGCGACGTCCTCGGCCATCACCATCACGTCATTGAAGAAGGCGTCGACGTCGTCGCGCAGCTGGGCCAGGGTCTTGAGCGTGCCGGCGAAATCGCCGCGGGCAAACGCCGCATCGACTTCCGGCTGCACGCGCTGGACGCTGGCGTACAGCTTATTCTCGGCGTCGTCCTGCAGCAGGGCCGCATCGACCTTGCCCGCTTGCGCCAGGGCTTCCTCGTTCTTTTTCAGGATATTGGTGATGCGCTTGTTGGCCGCGGCCAGCGAGGCGCTCTCCGGCAGCGCGGCGAAGGCTTGCACGGCCTCCAGGCGCTGCACCACGTCGTCGACGCGGTCCGGGTTCTGGGCCAGCACCGCTTCGACCTCGTTCGGCGAGAAGCCACGCTCGCGCAGCATGCCGCGCAGGCGGTCCAGCATGAAGGCCGTGACCTCCGCGCGCGGGTCCTTGAAGTTCGGGACCGTCTCGAACACCGCGGCGGCGTCCGCCAGCAGTTCCGAGATCGACAGCGGCAGACGCTTCTCGACCAGCATGCGCATCACGCCCAGCGCATGGCGGCGCAGCGCGAACGGGTCTTTCTCGCCGGTCGGCTGCAGGCCGATCGACCAGATGCCGACCAGGGTTTCCAGCTTGTCGGCCAGCGCCACCACCAGGCCGGTATTGGTCGAGGGCAGGGCGTCGCCCGAGAAACGCGGCTGGTAGTGCTCGGAGGCGGCCAGCGCGACTTCCTCGTTCTCGCCATCGTTGCGGGCATAGTAGGTGCCCATGATGCCTTGCAGTTCCGGGAACTCGCCGACCATGTCGGTCAAGAGGTCGGTCTTGGCCAGCTGGGCGCCGCGTTCGGCCAGCAGCACGTCGTAGCCGAGGCGCTTGGCGATCGAACCGGCCAGGCGCGTGACGCGCGCGGTGCGTTCCAATTGCGTGCCCAGCTTGTTGTGGTAGACCACGTTGGCCAGCAGCGGCAGGCGCGATTCGAGCGTCTTTTTCTTGTCCTGCTCGAAGAAGAACTTGGCGTCCGACAGGCGCGGGCGCACCACGCGCTCGTTGCCGCCGACGATGGCGCTCGGGTCGTCGGTCGCGATGTTCGAGACGATCAGGAAGCGCGAGCGCAGCTTGCCGTTCGCGTCCGTCAGCGCGAAGTATTTCTGGTTGGTCTGCATCGTCAGGATCAGGCATTCCTGCGGCACCGACAGGAACACGTCCTCGAAGCGGCACTCGTACACGACCGGCCATTCGACCAGCGCGGCGACTTCCTCCAGCAGCGATTCCGGCATCAGCACCTGATCCGCGCCGGCCTTGGCCAGCAGCTGGGTGCGGATGAATTCCTTGCGCTCTTCGCTCGTCGCGACGACCTTGCCCTGTTCCTTCAGCACGCTGTTGTACTGGTCGGCGTGCGCGATGTCGAACGGCTGGCCGTTCGACAGGAAGCGGTGGCCGATCGTGGTGCGGCCGGCTTGCAGGCCGAGCAGCGACAGCGGCACGACCTGGTCGCCGTGCAGCGCCAGCAGGGTGTGCACCGGGCGCACGAACTGGACGGTCTCGCCATCCGGGCGCTGGTAGCTCATCACTTTCGGGATCGGCAGCTTGGCGATGGTCTCTTCCAGCACCGGTTGCAGGCCGGCGGCCAATGCGCTGCCGGGCGCCGAGTAAGTGTAGAAGAAGGATTCGGCCTTGCCGTCCTGGGCGCGTTCGAGGTCGGCCACCTGCAGGTCGGGAAAGCCGAGCGCGGCCAGCTTCTTGGCTAAAGGCGCAGTCGGGTTGCCGTCCTTGTCCAGCGCGACCGTCACCGGCAGCACTTTTTCGCGGATCGTTTTATCGGGCGAGGTGGCGCGCACGTTCGTGATCGAGACGGCCAGGCGGCGCGGGCTCGCGTAGGGCGTGACGACGCTGTCGGCGTCGAGGAAATCGCGCGCCTTCAGGCCATTGGCGATGCCGGCGGCGAAGGCGGCGCCCAGTTTGACGAGGGCCTTCGGGGGCAGCTCTTCGGTCTGCAGCTCAACAAGTAAAGTTTGGTTCATGTTCGTTCTATTCTTGTTCTGGTCTCAGGCAGCTTGCGCGTCGGCGGCGGGCGTTTTCGGCAGCATCGGGAAGCCGAGTTTCTCGCGCGAGTCGTAATAGGCCTGGGCGACCAGGCGCGACAGCGTGCGCACGCGGCCGATGTAGGCGGCGCGCTCGGTAACGGAGATCGCGCCGCGCGCGTCCAGCAGGTTGAAGCTGTGCGAGGCCTTCATGATCTGCTCGTAAGCCGGCAGCGTCAGCGCCAGTTCGATCAGGCGCTTGGCTTCGGATTCGTGATTATTAAACGCCTGGAACAGCAGTTCGGTGTTCGAGTGCTCGAAGTTGTAGGTCGACTGCTCGACTTCGTTCTGGTGGAACACGTCGCCGTAGCTCAGCGATTTTTTCTCGCCATTCTCTTCCCACTCGGTCCAGACCAGGTCGTAGACGTTTTCGACGCCCTGCAGGTACATCGCCAGGCGCTCGATGCCGTAGGTGATCTCGCCCAGCACCGGCTTGCAATCGAGGCCGCCGACCTGCTGGAAGTAGGTGAACTGGGTGACTTCCATGCCGTTCAGCCAGACTTCCCAACCGAGGCCCCAGGCGCCCAGCGTCGGGCTTTCCCAGTCGTCCTCGACGAAGCGGACGTCGTTCTTTTTCAGGTCCAGGCCCAGCGCTTCGAGCGAGCCGAGGTACAAATCGAGGATGTTTTCCGGCGCCGGTTTCAGCACGACCTGGTACTGGTAATAGTGCTGCAGGCGGTTCGGGTTCTCGCCGTAGCGGCCGTCCTTCGGGCGGCGCGAAGGCTGCACGTAGGCGGCGCGCCAGGGTTCCGGGCCGATCGCGCGCAGGAAGGTGCCGGTGTGGAAGGTGCCCGCGCCGACTTCCATGTCGTACGGCTGGAGCAGGGCGCAACCCTGCTTGTCCCAGTAGGTTTGCAGGGTCAGGATGATTTGTTGGAATGTGAGCATCTTATCGGCTTGAGACTATCGGCTTGAGACTTATCGGCTTGGCGCTGTCGGCGTCGCGCGCACGTGGGCGCGAACGCGGCGGGTTTGCAAAACACCAATTTTAGCGGGTTTTGCCGGGCGACTCGAAACGAATCGCCGATCCGCCGGCGCATTGGCAGCTTTTCTTTGGCAGACTTTACTAATTAATACGGCGAAATAGAAGACCTCCGGCCGACTTATTTGCGGACTTCATTTGCGTAATTCAGTCGCCGGCCGGCTTGACTGCCGCACGCCGGCCGCGTCCCAGCAGCCAGGCGCCGGCCAGCAGCAGCGTGCCGATGGCCAGGAACAGCAGGTTGCCGAAGCGGATGTAGGGCGTGCTGCCGGCCATGCCTTGCACGCGCGCTGCCAGCGTGCCTTGGCTGTAGAACGGGATCGACGCCTGCACGTTGCCGCGCCCGTCGATGATGGCGGTGGCGCCGTTGTTGGTCGCACGCAGCATCGGACGGCCGGTCTCGAGCGTGCGCATGCGCGAGATCTGCAGGTGCTGCGGAATCGCGCCAGATTGGCCGTACCAGGCCAGGTTCGACATGTTCAGCAGCAGCGTGGCCGGTTGCGCGGCTTCGCGCAGGTTCCGGGCGATCTCCTCGCCGAACACGTCTTCGTAGCAGATGTTGGGCAGGACGCGCTGGTCCTTGACCGCGAAGGCCGGCTGCACCGCCGCGCCGCGCGTGGTGTCGCCGAGCGGGATCTGCATCAGCTTGGTGAACCAGTGAAAGCCCGGCGGCACGAATTCGCCGAAGGGCACCAGATGATGCTTGTCATAGCGGTAGGATTGGCCCTGCGGACCGATGCCGGCCACGCTGTTGGCATAATCGCTGCCGCCGTTGCCGAGCGGGATCCCGACCAGGAAGGTGCTGCCGGTGCGCGCCGCATATTCCTGGAAGCCGGCCAGGTAGTTCGGCGGCAGCCAGCGCGGCAGGATCGGGATCGCGGTCTCCGGCGTGGCGATCAGGTCGGCCGGCGCGGCCGTCATCATGTCGCGGTAGCGCACCAGGATGTCGATCAGGTGGGCGTCGTCGAATTTCTCCTGCTGCGGAATATCGCCCTGCAGCAGGCGCACCGTGATCGGCTGGCCGACCGGATGGGTCCAGACGATCTGCTTCAAGCCCCAGCCGGCCACCAGGATCGCGGCGAGCAGGCCCATGGCCGGCAGCTTGCGGCGCTGGGTCAGCATCGCCAGGCAGCCGGCGCACACGGCGACCAGCACGCCGATGCCGTACACGCCGACGATCGGCGCGAAGCCGCTCAAGGGCGCGGTATCGTGCGCATAGCCCGACGCTGCCCAGGGAAAACCGGTGAACACCCATCCGCGCATCCATTCGCTCACGCCCCACAGCGTCGGCAGCACCATCAGCAGGAAGGCCGGCACCGGCAGCGACCAGCGCTTTCTCAGCCAGGTCGAGACGCCGGCGGCAAACGCAGCGAACAGGCCCATGTACAGGCCGAGCAGGACGATGCCCAGCGCGGCCAGCGGGGCCGCCAGGTCGCCGTAGCGGTTCATGGCGATGTACAGCCAGTACATGCCCGACACCGACCAGCCGAAGCCGAATGCCCAGCCGAGGTAGACGGCACGCTTGACCGAACTGCCCATGCCGACCTGGTAGAAGAAATAGGCGAGCAGGACGAACTGCAGCGGCCACCAGCCGATTGGTTCGAAGGAGAGCAGGCTGAGTCCGCCGGCAACGGCGGCGCCCAGCAGGCCGAGCAAGCTCGGGCGGGTTCCGCGCAGGGCAGGATCAGGGGCGATAGTGGGGCGGGTGCGGCGGCGCAGGATCAAGCGGGGTCCAATGTCTTTGACGTCGTCCCGGCGCAGGCCGGGATCCAGGTTTCTGGCCAATCAGCAAATTGGGGCCTGGCGCAGCCAAGCGCCTTCGCCGAAACGACCAGGGTCAATCGTGCTCTTCGGCGTCGGCGTCGCGCGCCGGCAGCTTCTCGACCAGCAGCACGTGGATCTGGCGCGCGTCGGCGCGCAGCACCTCGAAGCGCAGGTTGTCCAGTTCGAATACCTCGCCCTTGTGCGGCATGCGGCCGAGGTGGCTCGCGACCAGGCCGCCGACGGTGTCGACGTCGTCTTCCGGCAGGTCGGCGCCGACTTCTTCGTTGAATTGCTCGATCTCGGTCAGCGCTTTCACGCGCCAGCGCGGGCCGAGCTGGCCTTCCTTGATCGACAGGATGTTGTCCTCTTCCTCGTCGAAGTCGTATTCGTCCTCGATGTCGCCGACGATCTGCTCGAGCACGTCCTCGATCGTGATCAGGCCGGCCACGCCGCTGTACTCGTCGACTACGATGGCCATGTGGTTGTGGTTGGCGCGGAAGTCGCGCAGCAGCACGTTCAGGCGCTTCGATTCGGGGATGAAGATGGCAGGGCGCAGCATGTCGCGCACGTCGAACGATTCCTCGGCGTAGTAGCGCAGCAGATCCTTGGCGAGCAGGATGCCGACCACCTTGTCGCGTTCGCCGTCGATGGCGGGGAAGCGCGAGTGCGCGGTCTCGAGCACGATCGGGAGCCATTCCTCGATCGGCTTGGTGATGTCGATGACCTCCATTTGCGAACGCGGGACCATGATGTCACGCACCGACAGATCGGATACCTGGAACACGCCTTCGATCATGGAGAGGGCGTCGGCGTCGATGAGGTTGCGTTCGTGGGCGTCGTGCAGCACTTCGAGCAGCTCGGCGCGATTTTCGGGCTCGGGAGAGATCAGTGCGGTCAGCCGTTCGAACAGCGACCGATGGGTTTTGGCGTCCGATCGGACGTCAGCAGGGTGCTCGGGCATAGTTGGCGTGAAGCCGTTGTTACGATGGGCCCTAGGATACACCAAAAGTTGCGATGCCCGATTTTTATGCAAGGTATGCGCTGTGTGCGCCAACGCACACGGTGTTATTCTACGGTTGTTAATTCGCTACTGAGGAGTCAGCAATGCCCGCCTTGAACGTGAACGGCACCACCACCAACCTCGATGTCCCCGACGATACCCCGCTGCTATGGGCGATCCGCGACGTGCTCGGCCTGACCGGCACCAAATTCGGCTGCGGCATGGCCTTGTGCGGCGCCTGCACCGTGCACCTGGACGGCCAACCGATCCGCTCCTGCGTCACGCCCGTATCGGCAGCTGCCGGCAAGAAGATCGTGACCATCGAGGCGATCGGCAACGACCCGGTCGGCGCCAAGGTGCAAAGCGCATGGCGCCAGATCGACGTGGTGCAGTGCGGGTATTGCCAGTCGGGCCAGATCATGTCGGCCACGGCGCTGCTGAAAGCCACGCCCAAGCCGAGCGACGCGGACATCGACGGCGCCATGGCCGGCAACATCTGCCGCTGCGGCACTTATGGCCGCATCCGCAATGCGATCAAGATCGCCGCCGGCCTCCCGACCCCGACGGTGGCGCCCGCCGCCGAACCGGCCGCAACCCGCAACAGCTGACCGGAGGCGCACATGGACCACATGACCGATGACAAAGCCAAGGTATCGACGTCGCGCCGCACGCTGCTGAAGGCCGGCGCGGCGGCGGGCGGCGGCCTGCTGTTCGGCTTCACGCTGTTCGGCTGCGACCGCAAGCAGGGGCAGGAAGCCGGACGCGGACAGAAGCCGCCCGAGACCGCGGTCGGCCAGGCCGCGACCAACGTCTCCGGCCAGGCGCCCGGACTGGCGCACGACGCCTTCATCCGCATCGACCGCGACGGCATCGTCACCCTGATCATCCACAAGGTCGAGATGGGGCAGGGCACCTTCACCTCGATGCCGATGCTGCTGGCCGAGGAACTCGGCGCCGACCTGTCGAAAGTGAAGCTGGAGCAGGCCCCGGCCGACAACACGCTGTATGCCGACCCGATGCTGGGCGGCCAGGTGACCGGCGGCTCGACCTCGGTGCGCGCCGCCTACACGCCGCTGCGCACGGCCGGCGCGATGGTACGCACGGTGCTGGTCCAGGCCGCGGCGCAGAACTGGAACGTCAAGCCGGAAGAGCTGACCGTGGTGGCCGGCACGGTGCGCCATGCGGGCAGCAACCGCAGCGCCAACTTCGGCGAGCTGGTCGACGCGGCCTCCAAGCTGAGCTTCCCGAAAACCGTCAAGCTCAAGGACAACGCCGACTTCGCCCTGATCGGCAAGTCGACCAAGCGCCTCGATTCGCCGGCCAAGACGGACGGCTCGGCGCTGTTCGGCATCGACGCCAAGCTGACCAACATGGGCATCGCGGCGGTCGCGGCATCGCCGGTGCTGGGAGGGAAGGTGGCGGCGGTCGACGAGCAGAAGGCGATGGCGGTCAAGGGCGTGCGCCAGGTGCTGCGCCTCGAAGGCGCGGTGGCGGTGGTGGCGGACAACTTCTGGGCCGCCAAGCAGGGCCTGGCCGCCGCCGCGCCGCGCTTCGACGATGGCGCCAACGGCAATCTGACCCTGGCCGGCATCGTGGCCGACATGGCCAAGGCCTCGCAGACCACCGGCGCGGTCGCGACCAACAAGGGCGACGCGCTCAAGACCCTGGCCGCGCAGGACAACGGCCGCCGCATCGACGCCATCTACGAGCTGCCCTTCCTCGCGCACGCGACGATGGAGCCGATGAACTGCACGATCGACCTGCGCCAGGACGGCTGCGACCTGTGGGTCGGCACCCAGGTGCCGGCGCTGGCCCAGGGCGCCGCCGCCAAGCTGACCGGTCTGCCGATCGAAAAGGTCAAGGTCCACAATTTCTACATCGGCGGTGGTTTCGGGCGGCGCCTGGAAGTCGACAACGTGATCCAGGCGGTCGAACTGGCCAAGCTGGCCAAGGGGCCGCTGAAGATCATCTGGACGCGCGAGGAAGACATCCAGCACGACATGTACCGGCCCTATTATTACGACCGCATCTCGGCCAAGCTGGACAACAAGGGCATGCCGACCGCCTGGTTCCATCGCGTCACTGGCTCGTCGATCATGTCGCGCTTCGCGCCGCCGATGGTCAAGAACGGCGTCGACCCGGACGCGGTCGAGGCCGCGGCCGACATCCCGTACACGATCCCCGACATGCGCGTCGAATACGTGCGCCACGAGCCGCCCGGCCTGGCGACCGCGTTCTGGCGCGGCGTCGGTCCGACCCACAACGTGTTCGTGGTCGAAAGCTTCATCGACGAGCTGGCGTTTGCGGCCAAGGCCGATCCTGTCGCGTTCCGCCGTTCGCTGCTGCAGAAATCGCCGCGCACGCTGGCGGTGCTGAACCTGGCGGCCGAGAAGGCGGGCTGGGGCAAGCCGCTCAAGCCGATCGCCGGGCGCAAGGTCGGGCGCGGCGTGTCCTGCCAGTTCGCCTTCGGCAGCTACATGGCGCAGGTGGCGGAAGTGTCGGTCGGCGCGGACGGCGAGGTCCGGCTGCACCGCGTGGTGTGCGCGGTCGACTGCGGCCAGAACATCAACCCGGACACCATCGTCGCGCAGATGGAAGGCGGCATCGTGTTCGGCGCCAGCGCCGCACTGTGGGACCAGGTCACCGTCGACAAGGGCCGGGTCCAGCAGAACAACTTCAACGACTACCGCGTCATGCGCATCAACGAGGCGCCGATCGTCGAGGTCCACATCGTCAACAGCCACGACGATCCGGGCGGCATCGGCGAGCCGGGGACGGCGGGCATCTCGCCGGCGCTGGCCAACGCGGTGTTCGCGGCGACCGGCAAGCGCATCCGCAAGCTGCCGATCGGCGATCAGCTGAAGAAGGCGTGATGGTCGGGACGTAAAAAAAGGGGCCGCGGCCCCTTTTTTCATGCGCCGACGATGTTATTCATCAGCGCTCACTCGTCGGCGTACGGGTCCGGATAGCGCAGCGCTTCCATGATGTCGCGCTCGAGCTGCTCCATCTCCTCGGCTTCCTCGTCATTCTCGTGGTCGAAGCCCTGCGCATGCAGCACGCCGTGCACCACCAGGTGGGCAACGTGCTCCTCGACCGTCTTCTTCTGCTCCTCGGCTTCGCGTATCAGCACGTCGGTGCACAGGACGATGTCGGCTTGGGTCGGCTCGTCCTCGGCGATCTCGGCGCCTTCGTTGTAGGCGAAGGTCAGCACGTTGGTCGCATAGTCCTTGCCGCGGTAGTCGCGGTTGAGCGTTTGCCCCTCGGCTGCGTCGACGAAGCGCACCGCCAGCTCGGCCGGGCCGAGCAGGGAAGCCTGCACCCAGAGCTCGACCATTTCGGGCGTGATCGAGGATTCGAGGCGCGCGTCCGGGTACTGGACGTCGAGTTCGAGCTTATACTTTTTTTCGGACATTTCGGCTTGGCGGTTTGTTGGTGACGCCGGGCAGTGCACCCAGCTCCTGCACCGAGGCGGATTTTTCGTAGGCGTCGACGATGCGCGCGACCATCGGGTGGCGCACCACGTCGGCGCTCGAGAAGTGCGTGAAGGCGATTCCGCGCACGTCTTTCAGCACGTGCAGCGCGTCCACCAGGCCGCTGCGCTGGGTCTTGTGCAGGTCGACCTGGGTGACGTCGCCGGTGACCACGGCCTTGCTGCCGAAGCCGATCCGGGTCAGGAACATCTTCATCTGCTCGGGCGTCGTGTTCTGGGCTTCGTCCAGGATCACGAAGGCGTGGTTGAGCGTGCGCCCGCGCATGAAGGCCAGCGGCGCGATCTCGATCACACCCTTCTCGAACAGCTTCTGGGTACGGTCGAAGCCGAGCAGGTCGTACAGCGCGTCGTACAGCGGACGCAGGTAAGGGTCGACCTTCTGGGCAAAATCGCCCGGCAGGAAGCCGAGGCGCTCGCCGGCTTCCACCGCCGGACGGGTCAGGATGATGCGCTTGACGGCGTCACGTTCCAGCGCGTCGACCGCGCAGGCCACCGCCAGGTAGGTCTTACCCGTACCGGCCGGGCCGACGCCGAAGGCGATGTCGTGCTCCAGCACCGCCTTGAGGTATTGGATCTGGTGCGGCGTGCGGCCGCGCAGGTCGGTGCGGCGGGTTTTCAGGGCCGGGCTGACCAGCTCCTCCTCGTCTTCGGCGTCGCCATCCTCGGCCTGGCCGGCTTCCTCGGTCGCCTGCGCGCCCGGTTCCTTGTGCAGCGCGGCGGGAGGCTCGGCGGGTTTCGGTTTCAAGCCGGCACGCTGCTCGACCAGCGCGAGCTGCACTTCCTCGATCGGCACGACCTTGTCGGCGACGGCGTAGAAGCGTTCGAGCAGCTCGACCGCGCGCTCGGCATTGCTGCCGCTGACGATGAATTTTTCTCCGCGGCGGAAGATCGTCACGTCGAGCGCGCTCGAGATCTGGCGCAGGTTCTCGTCGAGCGGACCGCAGAGGTGGGCGAGCCGCGTGTTATCGAGCGGCTCGGGAATGAAATACGAAGGCTGGGTAGGCGTCTGGGTTTTCAACTTGCTTTGGCAATCGTATCAATGCTGGCGACCAGGTCGCCGCGCAGGGTGTAATCCAGGCTTTCGGTGATGCGCACGTCGACCAGCTGGCCGATCAGCGACTCGCCGAGCTCGCCCGGGGCGAAATTGACGACGCGGTTGTTCTCGCTGCGGCCGGCGAACTCGGGTTTGCCATCGATGCCCTGGCCTTTCTTGGACGGGCCCTCGACCAGGATGCGCTGGACGCTGCCGACCATCTCCGCGCTGATCTTGCGGGTGTTGGCGTCGATCTTGGCCTGGAAGCGCTGCAGGCGCGCCAGCTTGACCTCGTGCGGCGTGTCGTCTTCGAGGTTGGCGGCCGGCGTGCCGGGGCGCTTGCTGAAGATGAAGGAAAAGCTGTTGTCGAAGCCGACGTCGTCGACCAGCTTCATCATCGCTTCGAAGTCCGCATCGGTCTCGCCGGGGAAGCCGACGATGAAGTCGGATGAGATCGAGATGTTCGGGCGTACCGCCTTGATGCGGCGGATGATCGATTTGTATTCGAGCGCCGTGTAGCCGCGCTTCATGGCTTGCAGGATGCGGTCCGAGCCGTGCTGCACCGGCAGGTACAGGTGGTTCACCAACTGCGGGATCTTGGCGTAGGCGTCGATCAGGCGCTGGGTGAATTCCTTCGGGTGGCTGGTGACGAAGCGCAGGCGCTCGATGCCGGGGATCTCGGCCAGGTATTCGAGCAGCAGCGCGAAGTCGGCGATGTCGCCGTTCTCCATCGTGCCGCGGTAGGCGTTGACGTTCTGCCCGAGCAGCATGATCTCCTTGACGCCCTGGGCGGCCAGGCCGGCGACCTCGGTCAGCACGTCCTCGAAGCGGCGCGAGACTTCCTCGCCCCGGGTGTATGGCACCACGCAATAGCTGCAGTACTTGCTGCAGCCTTCCATGATCGAGACGTAAGCCACCGGCCCATCGACCTTGGCCGGGGGCAGGTGGTCGAACTTCTCGATTTCGGGGAAGGTGATGTCGACCTGGGCCGAACCGGAGTTGCGGCGCGCCTCGATCATCTGCGGCAGGCGGTGCAGCGTCTGCGGGCCGAACACCACGTCGACGTAGGGCGCGCGCTTGACGATCGCTGCGCCTTCCTGCGACGCGACGCAGCCGCCGACGCCGATGACCAGGCCCGGCTTGTCGCGCTTGAGTTCCTTAAGGCGGCCGAGATCGGAAAAGACTTTTTCCTGCGCCTTTTCACGGACGGAGCAGGTGTTGAGCAGGATGACGTCGGCATCCTCCGGCCTGTCGGTGCGTACCAGGCCATCGGAGGCGCCGAGCACGTCTGCCATCTTGTCCGAGTCGTACTCGTTCATTTGGCAGCCGAAGGTCTTGATGAATACTTTTTTCTGCATGGAGTGCGATGGGTTGAATGCGAAGAGTTTAACGTAAATCGTGGAAAGCACCGGAAAACGCGGTGCGCAGACGGATTACGATACCTTAAGGAATCACTAATTTCTACAGCTTATTTTTTGATACAGTCGGTTACATTGTTAAATCTTGAATTCTCGTTTCCAGCTGTTATCTTGATTATTATCAATGCGGCGACATTCTGTTTCCTGTTGTAAATCAGTGAGTTCTTGCCGCAAGGCGATTGCAAAATGTGTTCAAAAAAACTCTTGCGTGCGCCACAATCTGTCACCATGTGCTGAAATGCTTATGTGACAAGCTTTCCACGCGATAGCTTGATTTCGACCAACAATTTCTGTGCTCTGGTCGAGGTTCAAGACCTCATATGAGTTTGATAATTTGTTCGAAAGACAAGTGCGTAGGGGAAGTGAGTTTGAAAGCGCACGTAGGCCGGACGGTGCTGTCGCGATCCGGGAACTTAAGTTGACGAAATTTAGTCTTTAAACAAGTTCGTAAAGAACTATTTTAACCACTCACGAGGAAATCATGGCACATCACGCTCTGTCATCACAGGAAAGCTACAACCCGAACCACCTGCTCGACATTCTGCTCGGCAAAATGCAGCTGAAGAACGACGCCGCGCTGTCGCGCATGCTGGAAGTCGCTCCTCCGGTGATCAGCAAGATCCGTCACCATCGTCTGCCGGTCGGCGCTTCGCTGTTGATCCGCATGCACGAAGTCACAGGCATGAGCATCCGCGACCTGCGCGACCTGATGGGCGATCGCCGCACCAAGTACCGCCTGTCGGACGCTCAAGGCCGCCCGAAGCCTGAAGAAAAGGCAGCCAAGGAAGCCGCAGCCGCAGCCGCCGCACAGCAAAACCAGCAACCGCAGCAGAACAGCGAGGCATCGTCGAAGTCCGGCAATTATGCGCACTGATGCCGTTGGCATGACAGCCGGTCCTGTCATGCCTGCGGTTCGACCCGGCAGCCAGGCGCGTGTTGTCGAACGCCCCGGATGCCGTCAGGAAGACCCTGGACGGCTTCGGCTGCACCGGGGTCTCCGCACTCATTTCTTTTGATCCGCCTCTGCCGTCGGTTCAGGCCATCAGGACCGCCGACATCTCCATAAACTGCACTTCGGTTTCCCGGAACAGGTGCAGGTAAGCTTCTTCATTCAGTCCCATGGCGTCCCAGGCGATGCTGGCGATGCGCGGTACGCGTTCGTTTTCTTCGCCGGCGATGTCGAGCGCATGCACGATCGCATTGGCGACGTGTACGATCGCCGCAAGAAAACCCGCGCCAACTGTATCCGGCGCATGGTGATACGCGATCGCCTGGCGCATCGTGTCCGAAAAATTCCACTGCTGGGCCAGCGCGACCCCGGCTTCCACGTGATCGACGCCGAGCACCGTACCTTCGGCATCCTGCCATTCGATGTCCTCACGCGCGCGCAGGGCGACCACTTCGGCATAGGCTTGTGGATCGGCGCTGACCAGCACCAGCCGCCCGATGTCATGCAACAAGCCGGCCGTGAAGGCGACGTCCTGGTTGAACCGCATCCGCCGTGCCAGTGCGCGCGCGCAGGCGGCGGTGGCGATCGAGTGGCGCCAGAAAGCCTTGTCGTTGAAGCCGGGGCAACTTCCGCTCGGGAAACAGCCGGTGAGGGCGGCAGCGGTAATCAGGTTGCGTGTGGTCTGGAAGCCGAGATAGGTGATTGCCTGCTGGATCGTGGTGACTTTCACCTGCAAGCCATACGACGAGGAATTGGCCAGGCGCAGCGTCCTGGCGGTCAAGGCCTGGTCGTACGACACTTTCTTTGCCAGCACCGAGATGTCGATATCGTCTTGTTCTATGCTGCTGAGCAATTCCATGACCACGGCCGGCATCGACGGCAGGTCTTGTACGCTCTGCACGATCTGCTCCAGGGTCAGCCTGCTCATGCGCCCACCGTGCGCTGCAGGCGGTAATCCTCGACGTAGCGGCGCAGGATGCCGGTGGCCCAGTCGGCGTGGTCGTCGCGTACGTTGGCGCGGAACAGGTAGTCCAGGCGGGCCTGCACCGCTTGTGCATCGAAGGCAGGTTCCGGCGATTCGGACTCGGCATGGAAAATCGGCAGCGATTCAACCCCATGGCGGGCCAGTGACGCCAGCATGGCCTCGGTCAGCACCACGCCTTGCATAAGCAGAACATTGCCTTTGGGATCGAGCAGCACGTCGGATAACACCATGCCGGGGCAAGCGTCGCGCAAAGGCGTCAGCTGGATCGCAGCACTCATATTTTCCTCCTATCAATACATTTATCTTAACATCCGCCATGGGTAGACGGCCGGGATGGGATCGCCGTGTACCGGCAAACTGTTGTATTCTCGCCAGGCCCTGCGTATCTGATGCGGGTAATGTCTTTGATCAAATAGGAATCACATGAAACTGTATTACGCTCCCGCCGCCTGCTCGCTGTCGCCGCATATTGCCTTGCTCGAAGCAGGCCTGGATTTCACGACGGAACGCGTCGACCTGCGCAACGGCCGTCAGACCGAAAGCGGCATCGATTTCCTGGCGATCAATCCGAAGGGCTACGTGCCGGCGCTGGAACTGAAGGATGGCACCGTGCTGACCGAAGGTGCTGCCATCGTGCAATTTATTGCCGACCTAGCCCCGGACCGCCTGCTGGCCCCGGCCAACGGCACGCCGGAGCGTTACCAGTTGATGGAATGGCTGAGCTTCATTTCCAGCGAGCTGCACAAGAATTTCGGTCCGCTGTTTCGCCCGACCTCGAGCGAAGACGCGAAGGAAGCCGCGCGCACCAACCTGCGCACCCGTTTCGCCTACGTCGCCGGCAAGCTGGCGGACCGCGATTACCTGATGGGCTCGCAATTCACGGTCGCCGACGGCTACCTGTTCACGGTGCTCAACTGGGCCGCGTTCGTGCAATTCGACCTGTCCGACTGGCCGGTGCTGGGCGCCTACCAGCAGCGCGTCGCTTCGCGTCCGGCCGTGCAGCAGGCGCTGCGCGCCGAAGGCCTGCTCAAATAAGGCTGGCTACAAGCGCTTACAAAAATAGCGGCGCAGGCCGTGTCGTGCGCCGATCCGGTGCGCTACCATGCGCAGCATGAATAGCAAACGCTACATTGCTCTATTGAGAGGCGTCAACGTCGGCCGCGCGAAACGCATCGCAATGGCTGACTTGCGCAAGCTCGTCGCCGACCTCGGGTATGGCGACGTGCGTAGTGTCTTAAATAGCGGCAACGTGGTGTTCAGCGGACCGGACCAGCTGCACGAGGAGATCGCGACCGGTATCGAAGAAGCGCTGGTGCTCAAGCTGGGCATCGCGGCGCGTGTCCTGGTGCTCGACTGCGGCGAGTTGGCCGCCATTATTGCAGGCAATCCCTTGCTCGACCGGGTGCACAATCATGCACGCCTGCTCACCTTCATCGTTTCCAGCCCCGAGCACCGTCAATCGGTCGCCGCCCTGTGCGCGCTGGACTGGGGCGCCGGTGCAGTGGCGCTGGGCGAACGCGCTGCCTATGTCTGGTGTCCGAACGGCATCCTAGACAGCGCGGCGGCGGCGGCCCTCGGCAAACAGCTGGGCGACGCCACCACATCGCGCAATTGGGCCACCTTGCTCAAGCTACAAACATTGTGCGCTAACAGTGCTACCTGATTTTTTATCGCCAGGACCTTGATTCGGGACGATATTACCCCATATACATAAGACGACGGGGCGGCTACGCAGCGTCGTCTTATTCCTCAAGCGGTTTGTGCCGTTACGCAGACCTGTGCCTTTCCCACTTATTCGAATTTGTCACTGCTGTCGCGGCTGACGCGATAGCCGATCAGGATGACGCCGACCAGCATCATCGCCAACACTTCCGGCTCGGGCAATTCGGACATGATGGCCGGCATCTCGGCCGGATCGATGCGGCTCACCGCCGGCGGGTGGATCATCCCTGATACATGCACCGGCTCGCCGAGACTGAGGTCGATCGCGGCGGCCTGGGCGGCGCCGTTCAAGGCCATACCAACGAAGATACTGAGCGTTGCCGCAAGTGCGTATCGTTTCACGGTGATTCCTTCACGCGTCTGAAGCTTTCAGGCAACTTGATGTAACCCGATGTCACATATTGTCTGCTACCGTATCCAGCTCAGAATAGCAAAAAAACCGCGCGGATTGCGCCCGTTACGCCGCCTTGCACCCGCATGATCAGCTGGCAAACTTGATATTCATACCATGCGAAATGCGCAATAAATGGGTCGATAGCGCATTGATTTATTGATAAATCGTGTCTTTTTTATCCTGCTTGCGTGAGCTAATTTGTTGATTTTGCAAGAAAAAGCCATGTCTTTTTGCTTATTGATGTGGCAGTGCGAAATTTTTTCTGCGCACGGTATACACCTCTCTTTTCTTTGGGGGTATAGTCTCCATATCCCTATTGCCTTAGGGCATCAAAAGAATATCAAACGCATACGTTTGAACCCATCGCGGTTATCCTACCGCCGCCTTTCGCGTCCCATCGGGCACTTCGGAAGGCCACGCAAGAATCAACGCTGTTTCCCGCACATTCGTTTTTGTAGAGTACCGATATGCCTAACTTTGCCCGACTTCAAATTGCCTTCAAGAATGTTTACGTTCGAATCTTGACCGCCGTGGTGCTAGGCATGCTGACCGGTTGGGCGATTTACAAAGCCGACATTCCGCAGGACGCGTCGCCGGTCGTGCATTCGCAAAACATCGCCGAGATCACCGAACTGGCCGCGCAAAAGGATCGCCTGGATTACCTGCTGGTGGCCAAGCCCTTGTCCGACTCGCCGCGCTACATCTTCAAGTTCAAGGGCGCGCCGCAGCTGCATGTGGTGAAAGTGCCGAGCACCTCGCACCTGTCGCTCGAGCGCGAAGTCCTGCTGAAGAATGCGATTCCGTATTCGATCGCCAAGGATGACTACCTGGCCTCGCACAAGGCCGTCATGCAGGATGAGAACGAAGGCTTTGGCGCCGATGCGCTCGAGTTCCTCAAGCGCCATGGTCTGGAACTGCTGATCGGCGGCCTGGTCATCTATTCGATGAAGTTCGGTATCCCGGGCATGGGCATGAGCGCGCAGATCATCTCGCCGGACAAGTTGAAGGGCTCGATGGACGACCTGATCGGCATGGAAGACATCAAGCAGGAAGTGCTGCATCTGGAAGACATGATCCGCAACCGCGAGCTCTATAAAGAGCACAATATCGACAAGCCGTTCAACGTCATGCTGACCGGCCCGGCCGGTACCGGCAAGACCAAGCTGGTCGGCTACCTGGCCAAGCGCCTCGACATCCCGCTGATCCAGGCGTCGGGTTCGGCGCTGGAATCGGGCTACGTCGGCGGCGGTTCGAAAGCGCTGAACGCGCTGTACCGTAAAGCGTCGAGCAAAGGCCGCTGCATCATCTTCCTGGACGAAGCGCAGAGCCTGTTCATGCCGCGCGGCCGCAGCGAAAAGAAATGGGAAGACGACACCGCCAACACCCTGCTGGGCCTGCTGGACGGCGTCAAGAGCGACAAGGGCCAGGGCGTGATCTGGGTGGTCGCCTCGAACTTCGACGATGCCTCGACCGAGATGGATGAAGCAATGCTGCGCCGCTTCTCGGTCAAGATCAACTTCCGCCTGCCGAACAAGGGCGAACGCAAGGAACTGCTGCGCAGCTTCCTGTCGCGTAAAAAAGAGGGCCTGGTCGATTACGACGACCTCGACCTCGACCAGGTGGCCGAGATCACCCAGAACCTGAGCCCGGCGCTGCTGGAATCGGTGGTCGAGCGCGCATCGATGCTGTCGATCCAGGAAAAGGTCATCATCAACACCGACCTGCTGTTCCGCGCCTACGAGCGCGCCACGATCGGCCTGACCGACCGCGCCACCACCGCCGAGAAGCACAAGCAGCGCGAGCGCATCGCCGTGCACGAGCTGGGTCACTTCTTCATGCAGATCGACCCCTTCCTGCGCGCCGGCATGAGCCTGGCCGAAGTCAAGGATAAATCGCACCTGCTCAAGATCAGCACCGAAGCCGTGTCGAAGATCGGCGCGCTGGGCTACGTGCTGCAGTCGGGTGACGACATGTCGCTGCGCACGCTGGAAGAGCTCGAGCGCGACGTGATCGGCCTGTACGGCGGCGTGGCGGCGGAAGAGCTGTTCTACGGCGCGCGCGGCATCTCGGTCGGCAGCCAGAACGACATCGAGAAGATCACGAAAATGCTGAACCTGATGGTCGGCCGCCTGTCGATGTACTCGCGCGCCAAGATCGACTACAGCCAGCTGGCCAACGACGCCTCCGGCGAGCACACGCTGCGCCAGGTCGAGGAAAAATCGGATGAGTTGTACAGCTACACGCTGGATGCGATCCGCGACTACAGGGACGTGATCGTCGCGCTGAAGGACACGCTGCTCGACCAGTATGTGCTGTCGAAGGACGCCGTGTTCGAGCTGCTGGAAGCGCACAAGGACATTTTCATGGACGGCCTGCAGGCGCCGCGCCACGCCAGCCTGACGCTGTGCGTCGAATCGGCTGAGGAAGAAGCCGCAGCATAAGTTTTGGTGGTTGTTCGATGGATCCCGGGCCTGGCCCGGGTTGATGGGGCGGACAGCGATGTCCGCCTTTTTTTTATCTCAATGCTGCGGCGAGAGCATCGGCTGCAGCAGCTTGTGCGCTTCCTGCAGCCAGCGGCTGGCGATGCGCAACAGGCGATGGTCCGCGCGGCCGTCGTCGCCATTGGCGGCAGCCTGGTCGAGCGGCGGGAAGGCCGCCGCGCTCGGCCCCGGCTGGACCGGCTGGGCGCCGAGCGCACCCGGCGCTTCGAGCCGGGCCGCCGCCGCATCCAGCTCGGGCGCCAGCGCACGCGCGTGCGCCTGCACCGCGTGCGCGTGCGCGAGGGCGGCATGGTCTTTCGAGCCATGGCTGGCCACCAGGTTGTAAAAATGGCGCACGCAAAAGGCGATGCGCACCAGGCGGCGCAACTGCTGGCGGTGGCCATCCTTGGCCGCCGGGTAGGCCGGATGGGTGACCGGGCCGAGCGTCTGGCGCAGCGACTGCAGCTTGCGGTCGAGGTCGCGCATCGGCAGGTAGAGCGGCGGGCGCTCGCCGTCCTCGAGCGCAGCCGCGAGCAGCTGGCCGGCCGCGTGCAGCAGATCGGCGCCCTTGCTGTCCGATTCGTCCTGGGTGCTCACCGGCAGGACCAGGCGCGCCGCCAGCACCGCGCTGATGCCGCCCGCGGTCGTCTCGCCCAGGCGCAGCAGCAGCAGGCTGGCGCTGTCCATGCCCATCAGTTCCCACAGCATGGCCAGCATCGCGGTCAGCATCATCGTGTACACGTTCTGCACGCCCTTGAAGGCATAAAAGCCGATCGCGACGAACAGGAACAGCAGCGCCAGTTCGCCGGCCTGGCTGCCCTGGACGATCTGCACGCAGACCACGCCGATGCAGAGGCCGGCCAGCGAGGCCAGCACCTGGCGCCAGGCGCTGGACTGGGTCTGGCCGACCGTGGCTGCGCGCGTGAACACGATAAAGGCGGAAAACACCGCCCAGTACCAGTGCTGGGGCGCGCTCAGGTGGCCGATCAGCAGCGCGGCGAGGGCGGCGGCGCAGGCTTGCAGGGCGCGCCGAGTGGTGTCGTCGAACATGCTGCGGCCCTTGCCGCCTTCTGCCTTGGCCGGCGCTTGCTGTTGTTGCGTTGGTTGCGGTTTGTGCTCGTCGCCGAGTGCCGGCAGCGGCGTGCGCCACGGCGCCATCGAGGCCAGTACGCGCGCCGACTGGCCCAGGCGCCAGCGCGCATCGTCCAGCAGGGGCAGGGAGGCTTCCCATTCGTCCGCATCGAAGGACGGCGCTTGCTTGCCGGCGACGCCTTCCAAAGCGCGCAGCGAGAGCGCCAGCGCCCGGCGCGCGGCGGCGTCGTCATGCAGGCCGCGCGCGACGTCGGCGATGGTTTCCGCGGCCAGCTCACAGCGCAGCACCTGTTCGCGCAGGCGCTCGACGTCGCCATCGTCGCGGCCCTGGGCGAAGCCGGCCAGGCGCGCGTCCAGCGCCAGCGACTGGGCGTTCAGCGCGGCCAGGTGGGCGTCGATGCGCTTCTGGGCGGCCCTGGCGCGCCTGGCGCCCTCAAGGTCGGCCTCGAGCCAGCGCGCCAGGTCGTGCAGCAGCGCCGCGATGCGGGCGCGGTAGGCGCGCACTTCGCCGTGCAGCACGCGCCCCGGCCGCTCCGGCACCAGCCAGAAATGCACCGCGTAGCCGATCGCGCAGCCGATGAACACGAATACCGGATCCCACAGCATCTCCTCGGGCGGCGTCTTGAACAGCAGAGCGAAAAAGAAGGATTGGTAGGCGATGACGCCCAGGCTGGCGCCGCGCGGACCGAGGCGGCGCGCCTGGAAGGCGACGAAGATGGTCAGCAGGAACAGCGCGCCGCTCAGCCATGGGTTCTCGGCGACCAGCGTGCCGACGATCAGCGCCGCGCTGGCCACCACCGGCACCCAGGCCATGGTCGCCTTTTGCTCGCCGCGGCCGGGGTCCTGCATGGCCACCACGGCGATCATCGGCACCACGATGCCGCACAGCGACAGCTTGAATTCGAGGTCGAACAGATGGGTGACGAGCAGGAACACGCCGGCGCTGACGAGCGCCGTGAGCAGCGCGCGCAAGCCGCTTTTGAAGCGGTCGCGCGCGGGATCGGAGGCGATGACGCGCTCCAGCAGGTAACGGCGCCAGGAAGGTGTTCGTTCGCTCATGGGGTTGGACCCGGCGCACGAAGTCACAATGAGGGCATGGAGCGGCCCGGCGCGGGCACTGCAGTGGCTGAGGAGTTACTGTACAAGATGCGGCGAACCCGGCTCGCACGCCTGCGCGTCGGGCTCGCTGCCATGGCGCCGGCTCAGCGCCTGCTCAATGCGCGCGCGCCGTCATCCCCGCCAGCACGTGACGCGCCATGCTGTGCGCCAGCTCGTCCTCGCCGACGAACACCGTGCCGCTGGTGTCCTCGCGCAGCAGTTGCGCTTCTTCCCGGTTGTGGCTGCGCACCACGACCCGGATGTCCGGGTTGAGCGCGCGCGCAGTCTCGACCATCGCGCGCACCTGGAAGGTGTCGGGCGTGGCGATCACCAGCATCGAGGCGCGTGCGACGTGGGCCTGGATCAGCACCGCCGGCTCGGCCGCGTTGCCGGCCACCGCTGGCTGGCCGCGCCGGCGCAGGTCCTCGACGATCTCGCGGTTCTGCTCGGCCACCACCACGTGCACGCCCTGGCGCGCCAGCTCGTCGGCCAGGTGCCGCCCCACGCGGCCGTAGCCGACCAGCACCACCTGGTCGCTCAGGCGCTCGTGCGGCACGTCCATGGGAAGCTCGGCCAGCGGGTCGGGCGCGCGCGCAAGCTTGCGCGGGCGCGCCAGGCGCGCTTCGAGCATCGCTTCCAGCGGCGCGGCCAGCTTGAACATCAGCGGGTTGACGGCGATCGAGATGATGGCGCCGGCCAGGATCAGGTTCTGGCCGAGTACCGGCAGCAGGCCGAGCGACATCCCCAGCGCCGCCAGGATGAACGAGAACTCGCCGATCTGCGCCAGGCTGGCCGACACCGTGATCGCCGTGCCGACCGGGTAGCGCAGCGCCAGCACCAGCACGAAGGCCGCCACCGACTTGCCGAGCAGGATGACGGCGACCACGCCCAGCACCTCGAGCGGATGTTCGACCAGCACGCGCGGATCGAACAGCATGCCGACCGAGACGAAGAACAGCACCGAGAACGCATCGCGCAGCGGCAGCGTCTCTTCGGCCGCGCGGTGGCTCAGCTCCGACTCGCGCAGCACCATGCCGGCAAAGAACGCGCCCAGTGCGAACGAGACGCCGAACAGGTGCGAGGAACCGTAGGCGATGCCGACCGCGGCGGCGATCACGGCCAGCGTGAACAGCTCGCGCGAGCCGGTCTTGGCCACGCGCCACAGGAACCACGGGAACAGCTTGCGCCCGACCACCAGCATCAGCGCGACGAAAGCGCCGACCGACAGCAGCGTCTTGCCGAGCGCGAGCCAGAGCGAGTCGCCGGCGCCGTGGCCGGCATCGCCGTTGTGTCCGCCCAGCGGACCGGCCAGCGCCGGCAGCAGCACCAGCACCAGCACGGTGACCAGGTCCTCGACCACCAGCCAGCCGACGGCGATGCGGCCGTTGAACGAGTCGAGCTGGCCGCGGTCTTCCAGCGCGCGCAGCAGCACGACGGTGCTGGCCACCGACAGCGCGAGTCCGAACACCAGTCCCGCGCCCAGGCCCCAGCCCCACAAATGGGACAGGCCGATGCCCATCAGCGTGGCCACCACGATCTGCAGCACGGCGCCAGGCAGGGCAATGCCCTTCACCTCCATCAGGTCCTTGAGCGAAAAATGCAGGCCGACGCCGAACATCAGCAGCATCACGCCGATCTCGGCCAACTGCGAGGCGAGGGCGACGTCGGCCACGAAGCCGGGCGTGGCCGGTCCGATCAGCACGCCGGCGGCGAGATAGCCGACCAGGGCCGGCAGGCGCAGCCGCACGGCGAGCATGCCGAACAGCAGGCCGAAACCGAGGGCGGCGGCGATGGTGGTGATCAGGCTGATATTTTCATGCATCCGGTGTGGCCTCCTTGTCAATACTCGAGGCCCAGTATAACGGACGCGCGTGCGATGCCGCCGCTGGCGGTCAGCCGGGCGGCCGGGCCGGCAGCTGCGTCATGGCACGGTCGCCAGGTTCAGCAGCGCCTTGCGCACCGACGCCCGCACCGCCATGAACTGCGCGCGCCGCGTGGTCGTATTCAGGCGGAACAGCATCAGGCCCTCGATCTGGGCCACCATCAGGATCGCGCGCTGCATGTATTCCTCGTCGCTGATGGCCGGGTTCAGGCCGGCGATCAATTTATAGACGGTCTTGCGCTCGCGCCCCAGCATCTTGTCCATCAGGTCGCTGGCGAACGGGTGGCGTGCGGCCAGCGCCCAGATCTCGAAGAAGATCGCATGCGTGACCGGGTCGGTGATCTCTTCCAGGAACATGTCGGCCGTCGACAGGAAGCGGTCCAGGCGCGGGCGCTCGCTCATGTCGGCGGCGATGCGGTCCATCTTCGACTGGAACTCGTCCATGATCGACAGCAGCAGGGCTTCCAGCAGCGCATCGCGGCTGGCGTAGTAGTGCTGCACGTTCGACAGCGTCATGCCGGCGGCCTGGGCCACGGCGCGCATCGACAGGCCGGCATAGCCTTCGCTGGCCAGCAAGCCGCGCGCGGCCTGCAAGATGGCGTGCGCGCGGCTCCAGCCTTTTTCGGTGGTGCTGGAAAGCTTGTTTTTGAGGGCGCCATCGCTCGCGGAGTTCATGGCCGGGATTATCGCACGGCCGCTTTCAAAAACAGGTCGGCTGACCTATACTTGGCCGAATAGGTCGAGTGACCTAATATATAACAACAAGGAGACGCGATGAGCAGGAAGACCTATGTCACGGGCGTGGGCATGATCCCGTTCGCCAAGCCGGGCGCGGGCGCCCCGTACCACGAGATGGGCGCCGCGGCCGCGCGCCTGGCCTTGCAGGATGCGGCCCTGGCCTACGACGACATCGAGCAGGCCTATGTCGGTTACGTCTACGGCGACTCGACCTGCGGCCAGAAAGCGCTGTACCCGGTCGGCATGACGGGCATCCCGATCGTCAACGTCAACAACAACTGCTCGACCGGCTCGACCGCCTTGTTCCTGGCGCGCCAGGCAGTGGCGAGCGGCGCCGCCGATTGCGTGCTGGTGCTCGGCTTCGAGCAGATGCGCCCCGGCGCGCTCGGCTCGGTGTTCACCGACCGCCCGACGCCGTTCGACGATTTCGATGCCGTCACCGACCGCCTGGTTGGCAAGCCCGAGATCCCGCTGGCGCTGCGCTACTTCGGCGGCGCCGGCCTGGCGCACATGGAAAAGTACGGCACGCCACTGGCCGCGTTTGCCCGCATCCGCGCCAAGGCCAGCCGCCATGCCGCCAACAACCCGCTGGCGCTGCTGCGCAAGGAAGTCAGCGAGCAGGACGTGCTGGACGCGCCGCCAATCTGGCCGGGCGTGATGACGCGCCTGATGGCTTGCCCGCCGACCTGCGGCGCGGCCGCCGCCGTGCTGGTGTCCGAGGCATTCGCCAGGAAACGCGGCCTGCGCGCCGACGTCCACATCGCGGCCCAGGCGATGACGACGGACCGCGCGTCGACGTTCGACGGCGGCGACATGATGCGCTTGGTCGGCTACGACATGAGCCGTGAAGCGGCGCGCAAGGTCTACGAGCAGGCCGGCGTCGGTCCGCAAGACCTGGACGTGGTCGAGCTGCACGACTGCTTCGCCCACAACGAACTGATCACCTACGAAGCGCTCCGCCTGTGCGCGGAAGGCGGGGCCGACAAGTTCATCTTTGACGCCGACAACACCTACGGCGGCCAGGTCGTGACCAACCCGTCCGGCGGCCTGCTGTCGAAAGGCCATCCACTCGGCGCCACCGGCCTGGCCCAGTGCTTCGAGCTGACCCACCAGCTGCGCGGCAGCGCCGGCGCGCGCCAGGTCGACGGCGCCAGGCTGGCGCTGCAGCACAACCTCGGGCTGGGCGGCGCCTGCGTCGTCACGCTGTACCAGGTTTGATTGGAGGCGCGCATGGAATACGTTTGCCCCTGGATGAACGAGGAACTGGGCGCTTTGCGCGACGCGGTGCGCCGCTTCGTCGCCGGCGAGATCACGCCGCACCAGGCAAAATGGCGCGAACAGCAGCACGTCGACCGCGCGCTGTGGCGCAAGGCCGGCGAACTCGGCATGCTGCTGGCCGATATCCCCGACGATTTTGGCGGCTCGGGCGGCAGCTTCGCCCACCAGTGCGTGGTGTTCGAAGAGCTTGCCCTGGCCGGCGACACGGCTTTTGGTTTGCACGTGCATGCGATCGTCGCCCACTACCTGCTCAATCACGGCACCGACGAGCAGAAAACCAAATACCTGCCGCGCATGGCGCGTGGCGAAATGATCGCCGCGATCGCCATGTCGGAGCCGGGCGCGGGCTCGGACCTGAAGGGCATCCGCACCACCGCCACGCGCACGGATGATTGTTATCAGCTCGACGGCTCCAAGACCTTCATCTCGAACGGCTACCTGGCCGACCTGGTGCTGGTCGTGGCCAAGACCGATCCGCAAGCCGGCGCCAAGGGCATCTCGCTGATGCTGCTCGAGACCGCCGACAACCCGGGTTTCCGGGTCGGCCGCATCCTCGACAAGGTCGGGCAGAAGGGCCAGGACACCTGCGAGCTGTTCTTCGACGATGCACACGTACCGCTGGCGAACGTGCTGGGCGGAGAGGAAGGATGCGGCTTCGCCCAGCTGATGACCGAGCTGCCGTACGAGCGCACCATCGTCGGCGTAACGGGCGTGGCCTGCATCGAGCGCGCGCTCGCGCTCACGGTCGCGCACGCGCGCGAGCGCAAAGCTTTCGGTCAGGCCCTGATCGAGATGCAGAACACGCGCTTCGTCCTGGCCGAGTGCAAGACCGAGGCGACCGTGGCGCGCGTCTTCATCGACCGCTGCATCGAAGACCTGGTCGCCGGGCGCAAGGACACCGTGCAGGCCTCGATGGCCAAGTACTGGATCACGGACTTGCAGTGCAAGATCGTCGACCGCTGCGTGCAGCTGTTCGGCGGCTACGGCTACATGCTCGAGGTTCCGATCGCGCAGATGTACGTGGATGCGCGCGTGCAGCGCATCTACGGCGGCGCGAACGAGATCATGAAAGAAATCATCGCGCGGTCTTTGTGAGGAGGATGCCATGCCAGGACCGCTCGCAGGATTGAAAATCATCGAAATGGTCGGCCTCGGCCCCGGTCCGTTCGCCGCGATGATGCTGGCCGATATGGGCGCCGACGTGATCCGGATCGAGCGCAAGCTTGACCCGGACGCGCCGAATCCGTACCCGATGCTGGGCACGAAGTTCGACGTGATGGCGCGCGGCCGGCGCTCGCTGGCGCTCGACCTGAAATCGCCGCGCGCACGCCAGCTGCTGCTCGAGCTGGTGAGCAAGGCCGACGCGCTGGTCGAAGGCTTCCGGCCGGGCGTGATGGAGCGCCTCGGGCTCGGACCGGACGCCTGCATGGAGCGCAACCCGAAGCTGGTCTACGGCCGCGTCACCGGCTGGGGCCAGGACGGGCCGCTGGCGCCGGCGGCCGGGCACGACCTGAATTACGTCGCGCTATCGGGCATGCTGGCGGCGATGGGCCGCAACAGCAGTCCGCCGGCGCCGCCCTTGAACCTGGTGGGCGACTTCGGCGGCGGCGGCATGATGCTGGCCTTCGGCGTCGTGTGCGCGCTGCTCGAATCCCGTACGTCCGGCAAGGGGCAGGTGGTCGACGCCGCCATGGTCGAGGGTGCCGCGCTGCTGGGCGCGATGATGTACGGGATGCGCGCCTACGGCCAGTGGAAGGATGAGCGCGAAGCCAACCTGCTCGACGGTGGCGCGCCGTTCTACGACACCTATGCCTGCCTCGACGGCAAGTTCATCGCGGTCGGCGCGATCGAGCCGCAGTTTTATGACCAACTGTTGAAACGCACCGGCGCCGCCGATCCCGCCTTGGGGCCGCAGTGGCGCGCGCAAAGCTGGCCCGAGCAAAAGCGGAAGTTCGCCGACCTGTTCGCCACGCGCACGCGCGCGCAGTGGTGCGCGCTGCTGGAAGGCACCGACGCCTGCTTTGCGCCGGTGCTCGACATGGGCGAGGCGCCGCTGCATCCGCACAATGCGGCGCGCCGTAGCTTCGTCGAGGTCGAGGGCGTCACCCAACCGGGCCCGGCGCCGCGCTTTTCGCGCAGCCGGCCCGAGATACAGCGCCCGCCGCCGGCGCCAGGCGCGGATGGGGCGCAGATCCTGCTCGACTGGGGCTGGCCGGCGCAGGCGGTCGACGCCCTGCAGCGCGACAAACTCATCTAGGCTGGGCTAGCATGGGGACCATGCAGCCCACGCCCAACCTTCAACGCGGCGCCCAAGTCAGCGCCAAGGAAACCGAGCTGCGCCAGTCGAAACGGCTGGCGTTGTCGTTTTTCCTGGGCGCGGCCGTGCTTTTCATCGTGTCGCTGGCTTGGTCTGCACGCGCCCCCCTCACTGGGCCAATGAGTTGGTGGATTGGCCTGCTCAAAGCCTTTGCCGAGGCGGCCATGGTGGGCGCGCTGGCCGACTGGTTCGCGGTCGCCGCGCTGTTCCGGCGCATTCCGATCCCGTTCGTGTCGCGTCATACCGAGATCATCCCGGCCAACAAGGCGCGCATCGCCGACAACCTGGCCGCCTTCGTGCACGAGAAATTCCTCGACACCGAATCGATCGTCAGGCTGATCCAGCGCCACGACCCGGCGCAGAAGGTGGCCGACTGGCTGGTCAAGCCGGACAATGCCGAGCGCCTGGGCAGCTACCTGGTGCGCGTCGGCGGCTGGGCGCTCGACTTCATCGAGGATGCCGCCGTGCAGAATTTCGTGCGCCGCGCCGTGCACACGATGATCCAGGGCGTCGATTTGTCCAAGACCGCCGGCACCCTTCTGGAAGGCGTCACGCGCAACGGCCGCCACCAGCAACTGCTCGACGAGGGCATCGGCCAATTGGCCAAGCTGCTCGCGAATGAAGAGACCCAGGCCTTCATCGCCCAGGGCATCGTCGACTGGCTGCGCGAGGAATATGCTTTCATGGAGCGCATGCTGCCGTCGGAGATGATCGGGCGCAAGGGCGCCGACATCGCGGTCAAGCTGGCCTCGGGCATCCTCGAGCGCGTCAGCGCCGATCCCGAGCACCCGCTGCGTCAGCGCTTCGACACCTTCACCCACGAGTTCATCGAGCGCCTGAAGGTCGATCCGGAGTTCATCGAGAAGGGCGAGGACGTCAAGCGCTACCTGATCGGCGACGAGACGCTGAACGGCTATCTCGGCTCGCTGTGGAACGACCTGAAGGCGTGGTTGAAGGTTGACCTGGAAAAGGAAGACTCGCAGCTGCGCACGCGCCTGGTCGCGACCGGCGGCTGGATCGGACGCATGCTGGCCGAGGATCCGCAATTGCGCGCCTCGCTCAACGAGAACCTGGAGCTGGCGGCGCGCAGCGCGGCGCCCGAGTTCGCCGGCTTCCTGACCGGGCACATCGCCGAGACGGTCAAGAACTGGGACAGCACCGAAATGTCGCATCAGGTGGAACTCAACATCGGCAAGGACTTGCAGTACATCCGCATCAACGGCACCGTGGTCGGCGGGCTGATCGGCGTGGTGCTGTACCTGCTTTCCAGCCTGCCGCGCGTGTTCACATGATGCGCGCCGTACGTGCACGTGCGCGCGCGTGGCTGAGGTAAGATGGATGCGCAGCCACGCAACCGGAGATTCTCATGGACCAGGCAATGAGTGCACAACTGAGCGCCCAAGGATGGAACGAGCAGAACCCGTCGCCGCGCCCGCGTTCGGCCGAAGGCGCGCCGGACGACGCGCTGCTGCCGGGCCGCGACCTGTTCGAGGTGGCGCGCTACCTGGCGCCGATCGAAGCGCGCCTGGCCCAGGGCTGCCTGGAAGCGTCCGGCATCCCGGCGGTGCTGGCCGACGACCAGCTGGTGCAGACCAACATGCTGTGGGCCGCGGCGCTGGGCGGCGTGCGCATCCTCGTGCCGCAAGAGTTTGTGCAGCAAGCCGAAGCCGTCTTGGGGGCGCTGCAGCGTGGCGAGTTCGCACTCGGCGACGATGCGGACGTGGGATAAGCAAGGTGTCGTTCCGGCGAAGGCCGGAATCCAGGTGTTCGTCGCGTTGCAGCGGCGCCGCCAAAACCTGGGGCCCGGCCTCCGCCGGGGCGACGGTCATATTTAAGCCGACAGCTGGCGCATCACTGCATACAGGTCCGACTTGCCCTCGAAGCCGATGCCCGGCAGGTCCGGCATCGTGATGAAGCCATTTTCCACCTTGACGCCGTCCGGGAAACCGCCGAAGGGCTGGAACAGGTCCGGATAGGACTCGTTGCCGCCCAGGCCCAGGCCGGCCGCGATGTTCAGCGACATCTGGTGGCCGCCGTGCGGGATGCAGCGGCTGGGCGACCAGCCATGCTGGCGCAGCATGTCGAGCGTGCGCAGGTACTCGACCAGACCGTACGACAGCGCGCAGTCGAATTGCAGCCAGTCGCGGTCCGCACGCATGCCGCCGTAGCGGATCAGGTTGCGCGCGTCCTGCATCGAGAACAGGTTCTCGCCGGTCGCCATCGGCTTGTCGTAGTAGTTGCGCATGGTCGCCTGCAGTTCGAAGTCGAGCGGGTCGCCGGCTTCTTCGTACCAGAACAGATCGTACTGAGACAGCGCTTTCGCATAGGCGATCGCGGTGTCGAGGTCGAAGCGGCCGTTGGCGTCCACCGCCAGCTTCTGGCCATCCTGCAGCACGCTCAGCACGGCATCGATGCGGGCCAGGTCGTCCTGCAGCGGGGCGCCGCCGATCTTCATCTTGACCACGCTGTAGCCGCGCGCCAGGTAGCTGCGCATCTCGTCCTTCAGTTTTTCGAGGTCCTTGCCCGGGTAGTAATAGCCGCCGGCCGCGTACACGAACACTTTACGGTCCGGCGTGCCGTTGCCGTAGCGTTCGGCCAGTAGCTGGAACAGCGGCTTGCCGGCGATCTTCGCCACCGCGTCCCACACCGCCATGTCGATGGTGCCGATCGCTACCGAGCGCTCGCCGTGGCCGCCGGGCTTTTCGTTCGTCATCAAGGCGGCCCAGATCTTGTGCGGGTCGAGGTTGTCGCCGGCATCGTCGAGCAGCGATGCCGGGTCGGCTTCCAGCACGCGCGGAATGAAGCGCTCGCGCATCAGCGTGCCCTGGCCGTAGCGGCCGTTCGAGTTGAAGCCGTAGCCGACCACCGGCTTGCCGTCACGGATAACGTCGGTGATCACGGCGACCAGGCTCAGCGTCATCTTGCTGAAGTCGATGTAGGCGTTGCGGATGGAAGAGGCGATCGGCAGGGTTTGTTCGCGGATCTCGACGATTCTCATGGCGTGTCTCGTAGGGGTTGGTTGGACTGCATGCAGCTTAACGCCCCGGGCACAGCCTATAATTCACCAATGCTCATTTGATTATTTACTCCCGGTGAATACTGCCAAGCCCAAGGGGGACGCCACCTCCGAGATGACATTCTTCGTGCTGGTCGCGCGCCACGGCTCGCTGGCGGCGGCCGCGCGCGCGCTCGACCTGACGCCGCCCGCCGCGACCAAGCGCCTGGCACAGCTGGAAGCGCGCCTGGGCGTGCGCCTGGTGAACCGCACCACGCGCCGCATCAGCCTGACGAGCGAGGGCGAGACCTATCTCGCGCACGCCACGCGCATCCTGGCCAGCATCCGCGAGATGGAAGACGCGGTCGCCGGCAGCCGCGCGGCGCCAAAAGGCCTGCTGCGCGTGAACGCCACGCTCGGTTTCGGCCGCACTACGATCGCGCCGATCGTCTCCGAATTTGCGCGGCGCTACCCGCAGGTCGAGGTGCAGATGGAAGTGACCGACCGCCCGGTCGACCTGGTCGAAAACGGCTTCGACCTGGCGATCCGCTTCGGCGCCTTGCCCGATAAACGCCTGGCTGCGCGCCGCGTGATGAGCAACCGGCGCTTCCTGTGCGCCTCGCCGCTGTACCTGCAGCGCCACGGGACACCGGCCACGCTGGCGGACTTGGGGACGCACCAATGCATCGTGCACCGCCAGAACGACGAGGCGCACGGCGTCTGGCGTTTCGAGGACGGTGAGGTCGTGAAGGTGCGCGGTGCGCTGTCCAGCAACGATGGCGACATCGTGCTCGGCTGGGCGCTGGACGGCCATGGCATCCTGGTGCGCTCGGAATGGGACTTGGCCAGGTACGTCGAAAGCGGGCGCCTGAAAATCGTGCTGCCGCAGCATGCGCTGCCCTCGGCCGACCTGTTCGTCTACTACCTCAGCCGGCGCAACCTGGCGGCGCGCACGCGCGCCTTCATCGATTTTTTGGCCGAACACTTCGACCAGCCGTCCGATCCGGCCTAGCTCTCCATCGAGATCTCGGCGACCTTGCCGGCCGCGTCGAAGCGCACGCCGATCACGAACTCGGTGACGTCGCCGGGCAGCGTGAAGTCGAAGTGCTCCAGCTCATCCGCTCCGCCCCAGTGCTCGCGCAGCACCAGCAGGTCGAGCACGTTGTCGGGCGTCGGGCGCGCGGTGCCGGCATGCTGCTGCCAGTAGCCGGCGTCGAGCTCCTCGAGGTGGAAGGCGATGAACATGGCGGCGCCCGACTCTTCGTCCTCCATGTCGAAGCCGTTCTTGATGGCCTGGCGCGCGGCGGCTTCGCGGCGGGCGGTGTCGGCGGTCTGGTCGCTCATGGCGTGCTCCTGTCGTGTGGGGCCAGAGCGTAGCAGATTATCGCGTGGGGCAGCAGCAGGCATCAGCAATCTGCTGCCGAGCCGCAGCGATCGAGCAAGCGGTGCTATTCTTGGCCGCCGACGACCATGAAGGAGCCGACCATGCCGCACACGACCCCAGGCTTTGCTGCCTACCCGCGCACAGACCTGCTCGACGGGCCGACGCCGATCCAGCCCCTGCATCGGCTGAGCGAACACGTCGGCGCCGACATCTGGGTCAAGCGCGACGACCTGACCGGGCTGGGCGGCGGCGGCAACAAGCTGCGCAAGCTCGAGTTCCTGGTCGGCGCGGCGATCAAGCAGGGCGCCGACAACATCGTCACCGTCGGCGCGCTGCAGTCGAACCATGCGCGCCTGACCGCCGCCGCCGCAGCCCGGGCCGGCCTGGCCTGCGAGCTGGTGCTGACGCAGTCGAAGACGCGCGACGACGAGGATTTCCGCCGCAACGGCAACGTGCTGCTCGACCGTCTGCTCGGCGCGCGTCTCCACGCGCTGCCGGCGGAGGCCGATGCCGCTGCCTTCGCCGCGCGCCGGCGCACTGAGCTCGAAGCCGAGGGCCGGCGCGTCTACCTAGCGCCGCTGGGCGGCTCGTCCGCCACCGGCTGCCTGGGTTACGCGGCCTGCGCCGCCGAGATCGCCGACCAGGAGCGCGCGCTGGGCCTGCGCTTCGAGCGCATCGTCCTGCCCAACGGCAGCGGCGGCACCCAGGCCGGGCTGGTGGCCGGCCACGCCGCGCTCGGGCTCGATCCGGGCCGGGTGCAGGCCTACACGGTGCTGGCGCCGCTCGAGCAGGCGCTGACGACCACGCGCCGCATCGCCGAACAGACCTTGCTGCTGTTGCAGCCCGAGGCGGTGCTGGAGGCCGACGCGGTGCGCATCGACGGCAGCCAGCTCGGACCAGGCTACGGCGTACCGACCACGGCGATGCGCGAGGCGGTCAAATTGCTGGCGCGGCTGGAGGGGCTGTTGGTCGACCCGGTCTACGGTGGCAAGGCCTTCGCCGGGCTGCTCGCGCACGCGCACGCGGGGCCGACCCTGTTCCTGATGACCGGCGGCTTGCCGGGGCTGTTCGCCTACCGCAGCGCGTTCGACTGAAGGTGCGGGCAGGGCGTTTTGTTGGCATACTGGACAGTACCGGGAACGGCCGACGCCGTCCCGCGACGGTGTACGGTCGATACGCCGCCAACACAACCATCACGGAAAACCCAAGTGCCCAACGTTCGTCGCATCACCGCCGCCGTCGCCCTGCTGGCGGCTTCTTACAGCGCCATCGTCAATGCCGCGCCGGCCCAAGATCGCACCATCGAGACCCTGCAAAAAATTTCCGACGCCGCCGGGCCGCCGGGCTTCGAAGAGCCGGTGCGCGCCGTGTTGGTCGACATGATGAAGCCGCTGGCGCAGACGCTGCGCTACGACGGCATGGGTTCGATCATCGCGACCCAGGGCACGAGCGGCCCGCGCATCATGGTCGACGCCCACATGGACGAACTGGGCGGCATGGTCCGCCGCATCACGCCGAACGGCTTGCTGACCATGCAGATGCTGGGCGGCTGGTTGGACCAGGCGCTGGTCGACAAGCGCTGGGTGATCATCGGCAGCAAGGGACCGGTGAAGGCCGTGACCGGCATCCGCGACATCCACGTGGTGCCGGCCGAGGAACGCACCAAGGTGTTCCCGCGCGACATGCTGTACCTGGATGTCGGCGCGAAGACCGAAGCCGAAGTGCGCGCGCTCGGCATCGAACCGGGCGACCCGATCGTGCCGGACGCGCCGTTCGAGGTGCTGAACGGCACCCAGAACTACCTAGGCAAAGGCTGGGACGACCGCGTCGGCTGCGCCGTGGTGGTCGAGGCGATGCGCCGCCTGGCCAATGAGGCCCACCCGAACCAGGTCAGCTGGGTGATCACGACCCAGGAAGAGATCGGCCTGCGCGGCGCTCACACGGCGGCCGACGCGGTCAAGCCGGACATCGGCATCGCGATCGAAGGCGGCATCACCGGCGACGTCTACCCGGGCCGCCCGGAAGAGACGCAGGCCAAGCTCGGCGCCGGCCCCGGCTTCTTCCTGTACGACACCTCGACCATCCCGAACCGCAAGATGGTCGCGTTCGTGAAGCAGACCGCGGCCGAGCGCAAGCTGCCGCTGCAGGCCGACCTGGTGCAAGGCTACGGCGACGACTCGGCCGAGATCCAGAAGAGCAATGGCGGTGTGCCAACCATTAATTTGGTGGTGCCGATCCGTTACACGCATGCCTTTAACGGCATCCTGAACCGGCAGGACTTCGATCAGATGGTGGACCTCGTCGTGGCGATGATCAAAAAGCTGGATGCGAATGAGGTGAAGCGGATTCGGGATTTCACGCCGGGCGCGCGCTGAGTCTTGATGTGAAAAAGCCGCAGGTTTGAAGCTGCGGCTTGTTTACTCGTGATTGTCTCGGCAACAATGCAAGCGCTACTGGCCGACGCAAATGATCTTGGTCGCGTATTCGTGCGCGTTGCCCTTCTTCTTTGCAGCCCAGGCAATCACTTCCTGCGCATCAGCGACGGTCATGACGGTCGCTTTTTCCTTGTTACGGATGAAGGATGCACCTTCAAATTTGCCTTCCTTGCTGCGCATGACCTTGGCGAACACGGGTGGCGCTTTGCCCCCGTCGGAAATCTTGTTTTGCTGGACGAGGTAACGCTGGTCGTTGGCTTCCATACTGGGCTGGGCATGTGGGTTCAAAGGCGCATTTTACGGCCTGCGAGCTTTTGGTGCGAGTTGTCCTTGGGAGCCGCCCTCGACAGAGGGTTCAGTCGGCGCTGGGAATCCGTTTATTTCGTCGTCTGGATTTCGTCATGCATGTCGGTTGTTGGGTAGTTGCGGACTTATGTTTACGTCCGCTTCCGACCTAGAGCAGACGTTGGATCACTCAGTCCTGATCACCCCAAGTCACGTTGCTGATCCCAGGCTCTTCCGTCAGCACATTACATAAAGCATGCATTAACCTTCGAGCACCTTCAGCTGGAGCCTTGTTACGTCCGAATAGGCTTTTCGCTCTCGGTTGAAGATAACACCGCCACTTGTCCTGCGCACCCTCTCTATTCGCACAACACAGCCAGTATTCGTAATCATCTTCGGTAGTGTACTCGATGAACCAGCCCCAGTCTTCGTATTGTGGATATGACGTCGGCGTTCCACGTTGTGCGAGCTGTCGAGACAACCAGTAGACCAGTTCAGCCCCATACACTCCAGGATTGACCTGTGCGTCATCAGGCAGAAACGGAGAGAACATCTTTGAGTCAAAGTCGACAATGGTTTCCATGAGATTTGTAGGTATTCGAAAGCGCGCTAACGAAAAAAGCAATGTCCGCTTCTGCCGATAGCGGAACTTCCATCATGCTCAGTCTACTTTACAGAATTGCTCACTTGAAAGTTTTTTGCGTGTGGCCTGGGTGGCTGACTACCCTCGGTCTGGCTAGCCGCCGCCAACAGGTCTAAGCACATTATTTCGCGGCCGCCCGTTAGCCGCCGTCGCCCCGAGGCGGTCTATTAAGCAAGAATTATTGGCTAAAGAAAAAGCGCTTCGGGATTCTAACGCCGTGTCACCCACGGTCGCGCATGGAAATCTTGAAATAATTTCTGCGCCGTGATCGCTTCACATCGCATCACTAGTGCGACGTCTAGTCCTGTTGAGGCCCCGATTTCAGATGCTCCATGGCGATATTTATCGAATGGCCACTGAAGCCCCGGTAAGCCAGGAAGCGATAAACCTTCTGACGCAATTCTTGTGTCATCCCCGTCTGTGCAATGTCCTTGCGAAACTTCTCGACCACAACGACAACGCGCTCATCCTCCGGCTCCATTTGCTCAACGGTTGCCTTCGTAAGTTGCTCGTCAATACCCTTCTGTCGGAGAGTCAGGGCGACCCGCGCGTCGCCAACCCGTGGTTCGATCTGCCGGGTTTTCATCTCCGCATACCGCTCATCTGACTGGTAGTTCAACTCCTGGAGGAGTTTCAGTGCGTCATCTGCCTCCTGTTCGCTGTAGCCTCGCAGGACTAGCTTGCGTCGCAGTACTGCTGCCGAATACTCTCGTTTAGATAGGAGCCATCCAGCATACTGGTGCGCCGGTTGCTTCGGTTTTTGCTGTGGCTGAGCCGGGTCGCGCGTCTTGTACTTGGGCTTTTTGTCCGACGTCCTTGCATATTCTCCAGGAGCAGGCTTTTTCGGCCCGAAACTGGTCTTGGCAACTTTCTTCTTGTAGTCGGAGCTGCGTGTGATTTTGGGCACACCATCCTGCGCGGGCACCTCCTCCGCCTCAAAAGTCCGTTGCGGAAGCTTGCTGGGCCTGTCGGCCTTGTCATCGTTGCTCTTCGGTCTCGCTCCGAAGCGTGATCGCTTCGGCTTTTCGCCACTTTCATACTCTTTAAGGTCCTCATCGGTGACCTCTACAGGTTTTCCGGTCTTTGAGTTGATTATGTACATGGATAGGTCAGGCTCGCGGCATGATTAACGATGTCGGCGTCAGGCGAATCGCGTCGGTGAGCCATTGTATTCGCTGCATAGCTGCACTGGCGGCTTGTGGCCGTTAGCAACGTGTCGAGTCAGCATAACATGTTACTAACCCAAAAATTGGGGAAGTCACCACCGTCCACAACCGACCAGAGCGGACGTTCCCCACAATGTGCTCTGTGCAGGCTCACCCGGCTTCGACAACAATACGCGACGTCTCAAGGACGACTTCTGCCCGCAGCAACTAGCTTTGTTACATTACATCGAATTGGGAGGCGGCAAAGCCATATTTTTTCCTTCTTACGACTAAAATTTCGTTATCATGAATACGATTGCGTCATTACGAGAGCGACGAAGCTAACGTTGCAATCTTAATAAAACAAGTTAATTAAAGTATTAGCAATATAATCAATAAAGCGTTAGATGCAATATCATGAAACCTCCTGAAATTCCTCAAAATGAAGCCGAACGGTTGCATGCGCTTCGTGCACTGCAAATTCTCGACAGCTCCCATGAAGAGCGGTTCGATCGGGTCACCCGGCTTGCCAAACGGTTGTTTGGCGTTCCAATTTCGTTGGTTAGCTTGATCGATGAAGACCGGCAGTGGTTCAAATCCTCTGAAGGACTTGACGTATCCGAAACCTCAAGGGAAATCTCTTTCTGTGGTCACGCAATTAATCAAACCGGATTATTTATTGTTCCTAATGTTCTTAATGACGAACGGTTTTACGATAATCCACTCGTTACTGATGCGCCACATATCCGGTTCTATGCTGGTTACGTATTGAAGCTTAGAAAGGGAATCAACATCGGAACATTGTGCTTAATTGATTCAAAGCCGCGGGATATGGATGAAGAAGATCGACAGCTTCTTCAAGATCTGGGCGAAATGATCGAACAGGAAATTAAATCGATTCAGTTGGCAACTCTGGATGAGTTGACGATGATTTCAAACCGTAGGGGTTTTATGACGTTGGTCGATCATAGCCTGAAAGTTTGCCGGAGAAACAAGCTTCCGATATCGATCGCGTTGTTCGATCTGAATAAGTTCAAAACCATTAACGACACTTATGGTCATCACGAAGGTGATTTAGTCTTAGTCTCGTTCGCCGAGGTCATGCTCGAGTCATTCCGTGACTGTGATGTCATCGCACGCTTGGGAGGCGATGAATTTGTTGTGATGCTGCTTGATTCGGATGCCGACAGGATTGGCACCGTTCTCGAGAGGTTCAGAACTGCAGTTTCAAATAAAAACAAAAAATTCGAGAAGCCATATCGGATTGAATACAGTGTTGGCGTAGCTCACTTTCAGCACGACACAGATGAACCTATCGATAAGATGATCCAAGCTGCAGACAGTGCCATGTTCGTTGACAAGAAAGAACAGAGTGTCGCCACAGATCTTTGATTATTCTAAGGCAAGGCGCAGCCCCGCAAAAATCACCGTGGGCAATTGAGCGCTGCAATTCTCAGTTGTCTTCTGTGCGACAGACCTTAGCTCAGCATATACAGCACGGTATCCAAAACACTATGAATCTGCTCAGCGGTAAGTAAGCACGGACAAAATCGGCTGCGTAAACGCAGACAGCCCGGCACAAGGCCGGGCTGTCTGGTATATCTGGTGGTGATAGGTGGACTTGAACCACCGACCCTAGCATTATGAATGCTATGCTCTAACCAACTGAGCTATATCACCGACACGTGAGCGTCGAAAACAAAATGGCTTAGCTTTGGGGCCAAGCCATTTCGCTTGAATCTTGGTGGTGATAGGTGGACTTGAACCACCGACCCTAGCATTATGAATGCTATGCTCTAACCAACTGAGCTATATCACCAGAACGGGGAGCATTATGCCGTCCGATCGCCGAGGTGTCAAGGCTACCCGCAGTGGATCGGTTTGTCCAGTGCGCTCGATTGCAACGCGGGTTGCAAGGTTGACAGGCTCTGCAAGTGCGACAGCATCTGCCCGGCCGGGTCCGCTCCCAGGCAATCGATGACGATGCGCTCCGGCATCGAACGCAGCCAGGTCAGCTGGCGCTTGGCCAGCTGGCGCGTCGCCGCGATGCCGGTCTCGCGCAGCGCCTTGCGGTCGATCGCGCCATCCAGGTATTCCCACGATTGGCGGTAGCCGACGCAGCGCATCGACGGCAGGTTCGGCGACAGGTCCCCGCGCGCGCGCAGGCGTGCGACCTCGGCGACGATGCCGGTTTCGTCGCTCGTGCCCAGCATCTGGTCGAAACGCTGGGCGATGCGCGCGTGCAGCACGGCGCGGTCCGACGGTTCCAGCGCGAACGACACCAGCTCGAACGGCAGCTCGGGTTTTTCGCGCTTGGCCAACAGTTCGGACATCGGCTTGCCCGCCAGCGCGATGATCTCCAGCGCACGGTTGATGCGCTGGGCGTCGTTCGGCGCCAGCCGGTCGGCCGTAACTGGGTCAAGCGCGCGCAGCTTGGCGTGCATGCCGGGCCAGCCGATGCGCGCGGCCTCAATGTCGATCGCGGCGCGCACGCCCGCGTCGGCGGTCGGCAGGTCATCCAGGCCGTCGACCAGCCCCTTAAAATACATCATCGTGCCGCCGACCAGCAGCGCCAGCTTGCCGCGCGCATTGATCTCGGCGACCAGGCGGATCGTGTCGTCGCGGAACTGCATCACCGAATACGATTCGAGCGGGTCGATGATGTCGATCAGGTGGTGCGGCACGGTCGCCAGTTCTTCCGCGGACGGCTTGGCGGTGCCGATGTCCATCTCGCGGTAGACCAGGGCCGAGTCGACCGAGATGATCTCGACCGGCATCTCACGTGCGATGGCCAGCGCGGCGGCGGTCTTGCCGGACGCGGTCGGGCCCATGATGGCCACGGCCATCGGTTTTTGTTGCGAAGTCATATTCTGATTACTGTCCGCGCAGGAAAAGTTTGTCCAGAGCGGAGATTTCGAGTTGCACCCAGGTTGGCCGTCCGTGGTTGCACTGGTCGGCGCGTTCGGTGGCTTCCATCTGGCGCAGCAGGGCGTTCATTTCGGGTACGGCGAGGATGCGGTTGGCGCGCACGGCCGTGTGGCAGGCGAGGGTGCCGAGCAGTTCGTTGCGACGCTCGATCAGCACGCGCGAGCCGCCGTATTCGCGCACGTCGCGCAGCACGTCGCGCGCCAGCGTCTGGGCGTCGGCGTTCTTCAGCAGCGCGGGAATCGCGCGCACGGCGATCGTCGTCGGCGACAGCGCGGCGATGTCGAAGCCGAGCGTCTTGAGTGTGTCCTGGTGCTCCTGCACGGTGCCGACTTCGACCGCGTCGGCATAGAAGGTCACCGGAATCAGGAGCTGCTGCACTTGCATCTGCTCGCCGTCCTCGGCGGACTGGGCGTCGAGCGCGTTCTTGATCTGCTCGTACAGGATGCGCTCGTGCGCCGCGTGCATGTCGACCAGCACCAGGCCCTTGCGGTTCTGCGCCAGGATGTAGATGCCGTGCAGCTGCGCCAGCGCGAAGCCGAGCGGGAAGTCGTCGTCGGAGGCCGGTTGCGTGGTGGGCGGCAGCGGCATCGCGAACGAAGACTCCGCCACGCGCGCGGGCTGCTCGCCGGATGCATCGCCGGCCGGCTTGGCGCCGCCGAACAGCGCGCCGTACTGGTCGGTGCGCTGCGCCACGCCGCCGCCGTTCGGCGCATCCCAGCGGCTGCCGGCCGGGAAGGGCGAGGGCGAAAAGCTGGTCGACGACGCGCCGCCGTAGCCCGACAGCGCCGAGCCGAACGAGGTCTGCTCGTGCGCGCGACGCGGGGCCGCGCCGCCGAAGCCTGCGCCACTACCGCCGCCACCGAGACCGGAATCGCGCCCGAAGCCGCCGCCCCAGGACGCACCCGAGCTCGACGACGGCGCGATCTCGGCCGCGCTGACCGGCGCCGGTGCGCTGCCGTGCGAAGTCGCCGAGGTTTGCGCGAGCGCGCGCGAGACGGCGTGGAACACGAACTGGTGCACTGCGCGGCTGTCGCGGAAGCGCACTTCGATCTTGGACGGGTGCACGTTGACGTCGACCATCGCCGGGTCGAGTTCGAGCGCCAGCACGTAGGCCGGGAAGCGGTCGCCGTGCAGCACGTCTTCGTAGGCGGCCTTGACGGCGTGGACCAGCAGCTTGTCGCGCACGAATCGGCCGTTCACGTAAAAGAACTGGCCATCGGCGCGCGCTTTCGAGGCGGTCGGCAGGCCGACGTAGCCGTGCAGGCGCAGCGGGCCGGCGGATTCGTCGAGCGGCAGGCGCGCTTCCGCAAAATCGTTGCCGAGGATCTGGGCGCTGCGCTTGGCCGCTTCGCTGGTGTTCCAGTGGTCGACCGTGCGGCCGTTGTGCGACAGGCTGAACGACACGTCCGGACGCGCCAGCGCGATGCGCCGCACGACCTCGGCGCAATGGCCGTATTCGGTCTGCTCGGATTTCAAAAACTTGCGCCGCGCCGGCGTGTTGAAATACAGGTCCTGCACGTCGATCGTGGTGCCGTGCGCGCCGGACGAGGGCGACACGGTGCCCTGGTGCGAGCCGACGATCTCCCAGGCGTGCGCCGCATTGGCGGTGCGCGAGGTGATCGTGACCGCCGCCACCGAGGCGATCGAGGCCAGCGCCTCGCCGCGGAAACCCAGCGTGTTGACGTTTTCCAGGTCGGTCAGCGAGGCGATCTTCGAGGTCGCGTGACGCGCCATGGCCAGCGGCAGCTCCTCGGGCGGAATCCCCTTGCCGTTGTCGGTGATGGCGATGCGCTTGACGCCGCCCTCTTCGAGCCGGACCGTGACCTGGGTCGCGCCGGCGTCGAGTGCGTTTTCCAGCAATTCCTTGACCACGGCCGCGGGCCGCTCGACCACCTCGCCGGCGGCGATCTGCGAGATGAGCTGGTCGGGAAGCTGCTGAATGGGACGGTGGGTGGGGACCTGGGCGTTCATACAGGGATTATAGCCCGGCTGCGGTTTGGTAAAACGCAGCGGCGGCTATTTCTGCTCGCGCACCGGAATCTGCGTCGCGCACACGTCCACATACCCGGCCGAAAACTTGGTGAACGGTCCGCCGCGGTTGCGCTGGGCCTCGACAATCGCCGCGTACAGCGGGCGCTCGGTGCGCATCACTTCCAGATGGCTGCGCTGCTCGTCCGGCAGGTCGGCGGCGACCTTGACCGTCTCGATCGGCACGTTCATCTCCGGCTTGTCGTAAAAACCCATCGGCGCCGGACCGCGCGCCAGGCCGGCCAGCAGCGGCATGCCGGCCACCACGCGCCCGACCACGGTCATGTTGCGGTCCAGATGGCGCGCCGGGCCGATTACCGCGTACAGCGCGGTGCCGCCGCCGCTGTCGGCGTCGTTGTCGCGCCCGACGCCGACCATGCCGTAGCAATGCGTCAGCCAGGCTTGGCCGGTTTTCAGGTCGCGTCCGACCGGGAAACCATCGGCATGGCCGACTTCGGGCGAGTAGCCGTCGTGTTCCGGCATCGGCGCGAAGCGGGCGATGCGGCTGGCTGGAACGGTGAACTCGGCCTTGAGCGTCTTCTGCGCGCCCTTGACCGGGCGGGCCTTGTCCTTCTCGTCGTCATTCGGGTCGCCCCACTGCACCACGAAATTGTCCTGCACGCGCAATATCGCCAGGCCATCGAAATAGTGCGAGCGCACCAGCGCCTTGATGTTTTTGACGTGGTTGGGCGCGAAGGCGGGCGCCAGTTCGATCACCACGCGTCCGCTCGGCAGCTCCATGTACAGCGTGTTGTCCGGATCGAGCGGGCGCCAGTCGTCGGCTTTCGAGGTCTTGATCAGGTCGCCGACGCTGGGCTTGGGCGGGAGTTCCGCGCCCTTGGCCGCCGACCAGCCCAGCGCCAGCAGCGCGCCCATCGTCAGCATCGCGCCGACGGTCCGAGTCCCCTTCATCCTGTCTCCCTGCCGCACGCGGCGGCCGCAATTGAACGGTGTTATCCTGCCAAGAATTGTAAACTGGAAAATGAACAATACGGAAACTTCATAACGGCACAAATTTTCTTGACAGATGAGCCGGAACAAGGCCGTCATTACACAATGAAGATGGTATGATGCCACGCTACCATTTAGGAACAATATGGATCTGATGCAACTCTTCGGCATGCTCCTGCACGTCGATAAAACCCTCGGTGATCTGCTGGTCCAGTACGGGCCTTACGTGTATGCGGTTCTATTCGCGATCATATTCTGCGAAACCGGCCTGGTCGTATTGTTCTTCTTCCCCGGCGACACCCTGCTGTTCATCGCCGGCGCCTTCTGCGCCACCGGCCAGATGAGTTATCCCTTACTGATGGCCTTGTTGATCGTCGCGGCGGTCACCGGCAACACACTGAATTACTACATCGGCGGGCTGATCGGGCAACGCGTGTTCACCCACGACTATCGCTGGCTGAACAAGGACGCGATGCGCCGCACCCACGACTTCTTCGAAAAGCACGGCGGCATGACGATCATCCTGGCGCGCTTCGTGCCGGTGGTGCGTACCTTTGCGCCGTTCGTGGCCGGCATCTCGGACATGACCCATGCGCGCTTCCAGATGTACAACGTCACCGGCGCGGTGGCTTGGGTGGCGCTGCTGGTGACCGGCGGTTACTTCTTCGGCAACATTCCGGTCGTGCGCGACCACCTGACCACGATCGTGCTGGTCGGCGTCGGCGCCGCCGTGGTGCCGCTGGCGCTGGGCGGGCTGTACAAGTTCGGCCGCCGCATGATCAGCCGATAACGTTTTCGGCCAGGGCTTGCCGCCATGGCAAGCCCAAAAACTATAAGTATTTCTCAGGCTCAAGTTTTACAGGGAGCGCGCCGATAAAGCAGGGGACAGCAACATTACTGGACCCCCATGCGTAACCTGATCGCCCTCATCGCTTGCAGCTGCGTCGTCATGAGCGCAAGCGCGAACGATCCTGCTCCCGCCGCCGCCAAACTGGCGGCCTCGATCTCGCGACCGGCATCGGCGATGATGCCGAGCGCCGCCAAGAAAGCCGAACTCGCGCAGAAAATCGCGGCGGCCGACAAGGCCGCCGACGCCAAGAAGGACGAAGCCGAGCCGAAAAAGGCGAGTAAGGCCGAAGCCGCGTCGTCCGAGAAGGAAGAAGACGCCGAAGTCGAACTCTCCGCCAAGATCGCCCAGCGCCTGGCTGAGCTGCGCGAACGCCAGCAGGCGCGCGCCAGCGCGGCCGCGCGCGCGAAGAAGGCTGCGGATGCCAAGCGCGTCGCCGAGGAAAAGGCAGTGGCCGCCGCTGCGATCCTGGCCGCCGCACCGAAGCACGGCACCGTGTGGTCGTACGAAGGCGAACTTGGCCCGGCCAACTGGTCGAAGATCAACGTCGACTGGGCCAAGTGCGGCACGGGCAACCGCCAGTCGCCGATCGACATCCGCGACGGCATCAAGGTCAACCTCGAGCACATCAGCTTCGACTACCACCCGTCCTCGTTCAGCGAGATCAACAATGGCCGCACGATCGACGTGACGGTCGGCAGCGGCAATTTCATCACGGTCGGCAACGAGACTTACGAACTGCAGGGTTTCCACTTCCACCGCCCGTCCGAGGAAAAGATCAACGGCAAGGGCACGGAAATGGTCATGCACCTGGTGCACAAGAGCGCCGAAGGCAAGCTCGCGATCATCGCCGTGCTGCTCGAGCGCGGCCAGCCGCACCCGCTGATGCAGACCATCTGGGACAACCTGCCGCTGGAAAAGAACCAGGCGGTCGGTCCGTCGATCGTGATCGACCCGAACGAGGCGCTGCCGGAGCGCCGCGAGTACTTCACCTACATGGGATCGCTGAGCGAGCCGCCCTGCACCGAGGGCGTGCTGTGGCTGGTGTTCAAGCAGCCGCGCCAGGCGTCGCCAGCGCAGATGGCGCTGTTTTCGCGGCTGTATCCCTTGAATGCGCGGCCGGTGCAGTCGAGCGGAGGCAGGATGATCAAGGAATCCAACTAAATGCCGTCGCCCCGGGCCTCGGCGGCCCACTTGGCCGGGGTCCAAGCGTCGCCCCGGCGCAGGCCGGGGTCCAAGTCTTGTATGCATGCCGCGAAATTGGGTCCCGGCCTCCGCCGGGACGACGGGCGCTAGGTTCAGGCGCCGACGCTCACCCGATACTCACCCACCCAGCTCCCGCCCGGCTCCAGCGTCGTCGGCTGCAGCAAGGCCGGCTCGATGCAGACGAAGCGGCGGTATTCCTCGTCCTCCATGTCCGACAACGCCGCCGCATCGGCCGCGCCCGGATTCCACACCACCGCATCCGTAAAGCCGCTCTGGTGCAGCGTCAGCTTGTCGGCGCCGGTGTCGAAGCCGATGTCGCCGGGGATGCGCTCGAAGATCTGGTCGAGCTTGTCCGTGATCGCCAGCGTCTCGTCCTGCACGCCGTCGATGCGCACCGCTTCCACGTCCTCGACCAGATGATAGGTGTGCAGCGCGGCCGCGAACGGGAAGGGGGCGGTGCCGGTGTTGCGCACCGTGAGCGTCATCGACAGCTCGGCCGCATGCAGCGCGACCCGCAGCTGCAGCTCGAACGGCGCCGGCCAGGCGGCCGCGAGTTCGGGCGCCAGGTCGGCCTGGTTCAGGGCCAGCACGACCCAGGCCGCGCCATCCTGCTCGCCGCGGTCGACCACGCGCCAGGTGGACACGCGCGCGAAACCGTGGCGCATGCCGGCGCCGCGCTCGGCGAATTGGGGGAAGATCACCGGCACGCCGCCGCGGATCGCGCGCTGGCCGTCCAGTGCGGACAAGGTGCTGACGAACAGGCGTTCCGGCCCGGGCGTACCGCTCGCCGTGGCCGGCTTCCAGGAAACCAGGTGGGCGCCGTACAGCGTGATGACGGCTTCGGCGCCGTCCGGCGCGCGCAGGTGCAGGGCGGGTAGCTGCCCGAACGCAGTCGAAGCGGCGTCGGATGCGGGGGCAGATGCGGGGGTAGTCGTTGCGCTCACGGAAATTCCTCCTCGGTTGACTTCTCGACGAGCGCGCGCGCGCGTCAAGTCATGCGGCTCTTCGCCAGCGGCGGATTGTACGCGAAGTAGCGCCGGATGCCCTTCGTGATCGCATCGGCGAGCTGGTTCTGGTAGGCGTCGTCCTTCAGCCTGGCTTCTTCTTCCGGATTCGAGATGAAGGCGGTTTCGACCAGGATCGACGGGATGTCGGGCGCCTTGAGCACCGCGAAGCCGGCCTGCTCGACCGCGCCGCGGTGCAGGCGGTTGATGCCGCCGATCTCGGTCAGTACCGCCTTGGCCAGCTTCATGCTGTCGTTGATCTGGGCCGTGGTCGACATGTCGAACAGCACGCTGGCCAGTTCGCGGTCGTGGGTGGCAAGGTTCACGCCGCCGATCATGTCGGCCTTGTTCTGGTCGTTCGCCAGCCAGCGCGCCGCGCTCGAGGTCGCGCCTTTTTCGGACAGCACGAACACCGAGGAGCCGCGCGCGGTCGGTTCGACGAAGGCGTCGGCGTGGATCGAGACGAACAAATCGGCCTGCACCTTGCGCGCCTTGTCGACGCGCTGGCCGAGCGGCACGAAGAAATCGTTATCGCGGGTCAGCATCACGCGCGTGTTGGGTAGCTCCTCGAGCTTGCCCTTGAGGCGCTTGGCGATCGCCAGCACGATCTCCTTTTCGTGGATGCCGGTGGCGCCGGTCGCGCCCGGGTCTTCGCCGCCGTGGCCCGGGTCGAGCGCGATGGTGACCATGCGCGCGACTTTCAGGTTGCCGTCCTTGGCCGCCGGCTTGGGCGGTGCTTCCTGCGCCAGGCGCGGACTCGATGCGCCCGGCTGATGGGCGTTCGACCGGGCCGCGTTCGGCTGCGGTGCGCTCGGCTGGCGAGCAGGGGCCGGCTGCGACTCGGCCGGGGCGGTGCCGGGACGCGCGTCGGCGCCCAGCCGGGCGATCGCATCCGGACCGGCCTGGCCGGCCACCTGGCTGTCCGGCTGGACGATCGGCGGCGGCGCGGCCGGCGTGGCCGCGCCCGCGCTGCTCCAGTTCTGCTGCGCGATCATGCTGGCCAGCGGATCGACCGCCTTGACCGGATACAGGTCGAAGATCAGGCGATGGCGGTAGCCGGCCACCGGCGCCAGCGTGAACACCTGCGGCTTGACCTCTTCCTTCAGGTCGAACACCAGGCGCACCACGTTCGGCCGGTTCTGGCCGACGCGGACCTGCTTGATGTACGGGTCGTTCGACTCGACCTTGGCGACCAGGCTCTTCAACGTTTCGTTGAGGGCCAGGCCGTCGATGTCGACCACCAGGCGCGGCGGATCCGGCACCATGAAGTGCGTGGCTTTCAGGTCGCCGTCGTTTTCCAGCGTGACGCGGGTGTACTCGTCGGCCGGCCAGACGCGCACGGCCATGATCTGGGCCGCCGATGCCGTCAAGGGCAGGGCGGGCGCGATCACGGACAGCAGCAGGGTGGCGCCGTTCTTGAGCACCGTGCGGCGCTTCGGCGAAACGGGAATCAGGGAGTCGGAGGGTAGTGCAGGCGTTCTAGGCATAGCAGGCCCATTGGGGACAACGCCTGCAATTCTACCTCACGGCCGACTCCGCTTACTTGCAGCAACACATTAACGTCGGGCGGGGGCAACACCGGCTCGCCTTTTTCCGGCCATTCGACGATGCAGATGTTGTTGCCGTCGAAGTCTTCGCGAAAGCCGGCGTCGAGGAATTCCTCGGGGCTGGACATACGGTACAGGTCGTAATGGATCAGGTTGACCGGCTTGCCGTTCAGCTCGATGCGGTAGGGTTCGGACAGCGTGTAGGTCGGGCTTTTCACCGCGCCCTTGTGGCCGGCCGCGTGCAGCAGCGCGCGCGTGAGCGCGGTCTTGCCGGCGCCGAGGTCGCCGTGCAGATAGATGACGAGGCCGGGTTGCAGCGCACGCGCGAGGGCGGCGCCCAGCGCCTGGGTGGCGGATTCGTCGGGGAGGTAGGCTGTGATCTGCTGCATGGAATAGAATGTCGTGTTTTCTGGATTTGCCATGTCCGCCTTGCCCTCGCCTCCGCCCGACCTGAATCAGCTCGCCCAGTCCATCAAGACCTGGGGCGCGGAGCTCGGCTTTGCCGACGTGCGCATCGCCGACGTCGACCTGGCGCACCTCGAAGCTGGACTGCAGGCCTGGCTGGACGCCGGCCACCATGGCGAGATGGATTATATGGCAAGCCACGGCATGAAGCGCGCCCGGCCGGCCGAACTGGTGCCGGGCACGGTGCGCGCGATCAGCGCCCGCATGGACTACCTGCCGATGCATACGAACGGTCCGGACGGCGCCGACGCCGACTGGCGCGCGCGCGAACGCCTGCGCCAGCAGGACCCGGACGCCGCCGTGGTCTCGCTGTATGCGCGCGGCCGCGACTACCACAAGGTGCTGAGGAACCGCCTGCAGGCGCTGGCGGAAAAGGTGCGGGCGGCGATCGGCGACTATGGCTACCGCGTGTTCACCGACTCGGCGCCGGTGATGGAATTGCCGCTGGCCGAAAAGGCCGGCCTGGGCTGGCGCGGCAAGCACACGCTGCTGCTGTCGCGCGAAGCCGGCTCGACCTTCTTCATCGGCGAGATCCTGGTCGATCTGCCCTTGCCCGTCGACGCACCCACCGGCGCCCACTGCGGCCAGTGTTCGGCCTGCATCAGCGCCTGTCCGACCGGCGCCATCCTGGGGCCGGGCCGGCTCGACGCGCGCCGCTGCATCTCTTACCTGACGATCGAGCTGAAGGGGAGCATTCCCGAGGAATTCAGGCCGCTGATCGGCAACCGCATCTACGGCTGCGACGATTGCCAGCTGGCCTGCCCGTGGAACAAGTTTGCGCAGCGCTCGACCCTGCCGGATTTCGACGAGCGCAACGGTCTGGGCGCGGCCGGCCTGGTCGAATTGTTCGGATGGGAGGAAGAGGAGTTCAATCGCCGTTTCGAGGGCAGCCCGATCCGCCGCATCGGGCATGAGCGCTGGCTGCGCAATCTGGCGGTGGGACTTGGGAATGCTGCCGGCGCACAGGCCGGGGACGCTGTCATCGTGGCCGCGCTGCGCGCGCGCGCCACGCATTCATCGAGCATGGTGCGCGAACACGTGGCCTGGGCGCTGGCCCGCCACGGCGTCACCGAAGCCTAGCGGCGGCCGCTCAGATCTCGATGCGCTTCATGCGCAGCGCCGACCAGTCGCCGTCGACCGAGATGATGGCGACCGTGGTGATGCCCTGTTCCTTGGCATAGGCGCTGATCGAATCGCGGTTGATGTCGGTGGCCTTGGAGGCGGTCTGCTTCAGGTAGGCGACCCACAGTGAGCCTTTCTCGCCCAGGCGTTCCTTGGCGAGCGGGAGGTACTGTTCGAGTTCCTTGCGGTTCATCGCGAACAGCAGCACCACGTCGACCTTGTCCTGGTCCGTCTTGAGCAGCTGGGGCGGCATCTGGGCCACCATGCCGGGGTGGACGCTCCCGTTCAGGATCAGCATCGACTTCGCGGTCCTGAGGAACATCTTGTCTGCAATCGTCTTTTCGCTCATCTGCGTTTCCTAATAAAAATTCCAACGCGGCTGTCGGACCCACGGTGTGTTCAGATTGATTTTACAAGCGAACCCCGCATGCCACAGTGCGCGACACCTGCCGTGCGCGGGATGTCAAGTATGCAATGTTTTGAGATTCTGCCGGTGTGAGGCTAGCCCGTGCAGGCTGCCGGGTCGGGACGGCCGCACGCTGCGGCACAGGGATTAGCTAGGGATGAGAACGGTGCTTCGCAAGAGGCCGCGAGGAGATTTTTTCAATGACGCCCGCAATGATGTGCAGCGTTTATTTGAGCAGGCCCGCCAGTTCCACCGCGGTCTTGACCTGCATCTTGTCGAAGATGTGGGCGCGGTGGACTTCGACGGTGCGCATGCTGATGCCGAGCTTGTCGGCGACGACCTTGTTCATGTTCCCGGCCAGGATCAGGTCGAGCACTTCGCGCTCGCGCGCGGACAGCGTGGCCAGGCGCGCGCGCACCGCGCCCGCAGCCGCGGCCTGGCGCGAGGCCGCCAGGGCTTCCTCGACGCGGTCCATCAGCTGGTTGTCGTTGAACGGTTTTTCGAAGAAGTCGAAGGCGCCGCGCTTGAGCGAATCGACCGCCATCGGCACGTCGCCGTGGCCGGTCAGGAAGATCACCGGCAGGCGCGCGAGCAGGCCGCGCGCGACCAGCTGGTCGAACACGGCGATGCCGTTCATGCCGGGCATGCGCACGTCGAGCAGCACACAGTCGCCCTGCGTATCGGCCGACCCGGCCGACTCGGCATGCTCGCCGAGCGCGTCGAGGAAGGCCTGGCCGCCGGCATAGCCGCGCGCCGCCATGCCGCGCGAATGGGCCAGCCATTCGAGGGCGTCACGGATCACGTCTTCGTCGTCGACGATGTGCAGCATGGGGATTCCTTGTCTCTTTGTTCAGTTCGGGAGGGCCTATTTTAGGCCAGCTGCAGGCTGAACGTGAAAACGGTCCCGCCGCCGGGATTGTCGGCGTGGGTCAGCAGGCCGCCGTGGAACTCGATCGCGGTGCGGCAGATCGACAGGCCCATGCCCATGCCCTCGGCCTTGGTCGAGAAAAACGGCGAGAACAGGCGCTCGGCCACCTCGGGCGCGATGCCGTGGCCATTGTCGATCACCGATACCGCCACTTGCTTGCCTTGCTGCGCGGCGGCGATGCGCAGCACGCGCCGCGCCGGCTCGACCGCCTGCATCGCCTCGATCGCATTGCGCGTCAGGTTCAGCAGCACCTGCTCGAGCAGCACGCGGTCGGCCAGCACCGGCGGCAGCTCGGGCTCGATCTCCAGCACCAGGCTGACGTAGCTCTGGCGCGCCTGCAAGTCGATCAGCGCGCGGATGCCGTCCACCACGTGCTGCACGGCGACGGTCTCGCGGCGCGGCTCGCGCTTCTTCACGAATTCGTGCACGCTGCGGATGATCTGGCCGGCCCGGCGCGCCTGGGTGTTGGCCTGTTCGAGCGCGCGCCTGAGCATGCCCAGGTCGACCGGGGCCGAGGTATTCAGTACCGCGTCGTCGCCGCGCGACAGCACGTTCAGGGCGCCCGCGGTGTAGCTCGAGATCGCCGCCAGCGGCTGGTTCAGTTCGTGCGCCAGCATCGACGAGATCTCACCCATGGTCGCCAGGCGCGCACTGGTTTCCAGCTTTTCCTGCTGCTGGCGGCTGAGCTCCTCGGCGCGCTTGCGGTCGGTGATGTCGAGCACGGAACTCATCCAGCCGGTGTGGCGGCCGTGGGTGTCGACCAGCGGCGCCTCGAACACCAGCACCGGCACGCGCACGCCGTCCGAGCGCTGGAACACGGTCTCGAACTGCGGCGTGGCGTGGCCGGCCAGCACCTTCTTGAAGCGGCTCTCGTATTCGGCCATCTCCTCGGGCGCCCAGTAGGGCATCGGCGGTTTCCGGCCGAGCAGCTCGGCCGGGTTCAGGCCGACCATGCGGCAGAAGGCCGGGTTGACATAGGTGACGCGGCCCTCGAGGTCGCGCGCGCGCAGGCCGGTGAGTAGCGAGTTTTCCATCGCCGTGCGGAATGCCATCTGCTGGCGCAGCGCGTTCTCGGCCGCGATCGTGCGGGCGATGTGGCGCCACAACGCCAGCAGCGAGGTCACCAGGCCCAGCGCCAGCACGATCACCGAACCGACCAGCAGGTTGGGCAGCAGCTTGGGCGCGCTCTTGACGCTGTCGGTAGCCAGCACGATCGAGGCGCCCGGCAGGTCGAGCGCGCGCTTGTGGGTGTAGACGCCGCGCCCGGGGCCGCCAGCGGCGCGCTGGGCGACCACGCCGTCGTCGCGGTCGAGCAGGCTCAAGGCGTTCTCCTGCGCGAACCACCAGGGCACGTTTTCGTCGAGCAGGTTCTGCAGGTTGTAGGTGGCGACCAGGCTTCCGACGTAAGCGCCGTCGTGGTACAGCGGCAGATAAAAATCGATTAGGCCGTGCGCCAGCGGCGTCACGCCGTAGGGATCGCTGTAGCGGCCGGCGTGGGTGGTGCGCGACATCGTCTCGGCGTTGCGCGAGGACTCGGTCGGGCCGCTCGGCAGGTCGAGCCCGCGGTGTGCCCTGACGCGGCCGTGCGCGTCAATCCAGACCAGGCGCTGCAGCTCGTGGCCGTTCTTGAACATCTGGCCCAGGCGCGCCTGCAGTACCTCCGGGGCGGGGCCGTCGGCGACCAGGTCGGCGCCGAGCGCGGCCAGCGCTTCCTCGCTGCGCGCCAGTTCGAAACGCAGGGTCTGCTCGACCCAGAGGGTGTCGGCGATCAGCTGTTCCTGGCGCTCGTTGCTTTCCATCTGGCGCGCCTGCCAGGGCAGCCAGAGCAGCACCAGCAGGAACAGCAGCACCAGCAGCACCGGCACCAGCCAGCGCCACGGGCCGGCACGCACGGGGCGGGGGATCGTGAATGGGTTCTTCATGGTTCGTGTTCGTGTCCGTCATGCATCCCCGGCATCGTGGTTAACCACAATGGATGCGCGGCGTCCGCTTGAGCAGACTGTCGGAATACCGAATAGTCCCACATTCCGTCGCTACAGGGAGATTTCATGCGAGGAGACTTCATGCGCATGCCCGTCATGCTGGCGGCATGCCTGGCCGTTTTTCCGTGCTTCGGCCCGGGCGCCAGCGCGCGCGCCGACCCGCCCATCGTCATCAAGTTCAGCCACGTGGTGGCGCCGGACGCGCCCAAGGGGCAGGCGGCCGAGCGCTTCCGCGTCCTGGCCGAGCAGCTGACGCATGGACGGGTGCGGGTCGAAGTCTATCCCAACAGCCAGCTGTACAAGGACAAGGAGGAGCTCGAGGCCTTGCAGCTGGGCGCGGTGCAGATGCTGGCGCCGTCGCTGGCCAAGTTCGGCCCGCTGGGCGTGAAGGAATTCGAAGCGTTCGACCTGCCCTACATCTTCCCGACCAAGGCGGCGCTGTACGCGGTGACCGAGGGCCGCATCGGCGCGAGCCTGCTCAAGAAGCTGGAGCCGAAGGGCATCACCGGGCTGGCCTACTGGGACAACGGCTTCAAGGTGATGTCGGCCAATCGGCCCTTGAACACGCCGGCCGATTTCCGCGGCCTGCGCATGCGCATCCAGGGCTCCAAGGTGCTCGACGTGCAGATGCGCGCGCTCGGCGCCACACCGGAGGTGCTGGCCTTTTCCGAGGTTTACCAGGCGCTCAAGAGCGGCGTGGTCGACGGCACCGAGAATCCTCCTTCGAACATGCTGACCCAGCACATGCAGGACGTGCAGAAGCATCTGACCGTGTCGAACCACGGCTATCTGGGCTATGCGGTCATCGTCAACAAGAAGTTCTGGGACGGCCTGCCCGGCGACGTCCGCAGCGAACTCGAGCAGGCGATGCGCGAAGCCACCGCTTTCGAAAAAACCATCGCCCAGCGCGACAACGACCGCGCGCTGGAAGCGATCCGCAACGGCGGCAAGACCACCGTGCACACCTTGACACCGCAGCAGCAGGCCGAATGGCGCCGCGCGCTGTTGCCGGTGCAGCAGCAGATGGCGGGACGGATCGGCAAGGGCCTGATCGACGAGATCAACCGCACCACGGCCGAGCTGCATTGAGCGCGTGCAGATCCGCAAGCGTTGCATGCGGGCGACAGCGCGTCGAGCGGCCTGCTATTTCACATGCCGAAAATCCCGGTCCACGCACCAGTCCGCTTATGTAAGTACTCGCTTACCGTAGGCGTGCGCATCGGCGTGCTGATTAGCAATTCAGCATGTCATCGATTGACAACATTATGTTCATGATGTTGACCTGGGAAGATTTCCCGACAACAATGCAAAGCTTGTCGGGTCCGCTTTATGACATTCGGCCCATGGTTATGGCTGAAATATATTTCGTGAATGTATATAAAAAAGTGCGTTATCCATATGCGAATGCGTTATGATGGCGCATCTGCAGCACTTATATGGTGCAGGAAAACGAACCGAATACGAATTTGGGGAGAGGTAAAAATAAAGCGGTAACTCATTTACCGGAAAAAAGTTTGGAGGAGACACACGTTTTAAAGATGCCGCCGGCAATGACCGAGTGGCCGGGAACGTGACCCAATCTAAAGCGCACCTCCCTGGGTGCGTTTTTTTTTGCCTTTTTTTCGCCCATCAAGGGGACTTGCCGGCGCGGCTTGCGGGTCTTACACTGCACCGATGAACACACAACAGGGCAGCGACCTTTTCAGCGCCATCGTCGCCGCGCCGTTCGGCGCCATCGGCATCCGTACCGAACACGAGCGGGTGCGCGAACTGGTCTACCTGCCACCGGCGTACCAGGAAAAAGCCCCGCAGGATGCGCTTGCCGAGCGCGCCGTGCAGCAGGTGACGCGCTACTTCGACGATCCTGACTTCCAATTCGATTTGCCGCTGGTGGAGGCCGGCACGGCATTCCAGCGCCGCGTCTGGGACACGATCAACGCGATCCCGCGCGGCGGCGTGCGCACCTACGGCCAGATCGCCAAGTTGCTGGAATCGGCCCCGCGCGCGGTCGGCCAGGCCTGCGGCGCCAATTGGTTCCCGCTGGTGATTCCCTGCCACCGCGTGACCGCCAGCGCCGGCTTGGGCGGCTTTGCCAGCAGCGACGATGAGAACGGTTTCCAGCTCGGCGTCAAGCGCTGGCTGTTGCGCCACGAAGGTGCGCTGGCCCTCGACATGCCATGGCAGCAGCAGTCAATCTTCCCCTGATCGACGCGTTCTGCGACACGCTCTGGCTCGAACACGGCCTGTCGAAGAATTCGCTCGACGCCTACCGGCGCGACCTGCGCCTGTTCGCGCGCTGGCTCGAGGTCAAGCGTCCTGAGCGCGCCGACCTGTACGCGGTGCAGCCGCAGGACGTCTCCGCCTATTTTGCCGAGCGCCACGAAGAAACCAAGCCGAGTTCGGCCAACCGCCGCCTGTCGGTGCTCAAGCGCTTTTATCAGCTGGCGCTGCGCGAGCGCCGCATCGCCGCTGATCCCTGCCTGAAAATGGCTTCGGCCAAGCAGCCGCAGCGCTTCGTGCACACCTTGAGCGAAAGCCAGGTCGATGCCTTGTTGAGCGCGCCGGACGTGTCGACGCCGCTCGGTTTGCGCGAGCGCACGATGCTCGAGCTGATGTATGCGAGCGGCTTGCGCGTGTCGGAACTGGTGGCGCTCAAGATCGTCGAGCTGAGCCTGAACGATGGCGTGCTGCGCATCACCGGCAAGGGCAGCAAGACGCGCTTGGTGCCTTTCGGTGAACAGGCGCGCCTGTGGCTGGAGCGTTACCTGAAGGAAGCGCGCGGCGTGATCCTCGACGGCCAGGTCGACGACGCGCTGTTCGTGACCGGCCGCGGCGGCCCGATGACGCGCCAGATGTTCTGGATCGTGATCAAGAAGCATGCGGCCAGGGCCGGCATCACGGCGCCGCTGTCGCCGCACACGCTGCGCCACGCGTTCGCCACCCATCTGCTGAACCATGGTGCCGACCTGCGCGTGGTGCAATTGCTGCTCGGCCACTCGGACATCTCGACCACGCAGATCTACACCCACGTCGCGCGCGAGCGCCTGAAGCACCTGCATGCCCAGCATCATCCGCGCGGCTAGCACCTTTGCGCAGGCCTGTATATTGAATTCTCAAGACCTGCACCGCCGCTGCGGTCATAATGGCCGGGCAGGGCTTCCCATCACGCACACGAGGTGAGCATGGCCAAGACAAATTTTCAGTACGAAAAGCGGCAACGCGAGTTGGAAAAGAAACGCAAGGCGGAGGAAAAGGCGCGCCGCAAGCAGGACGCCAAGTCGCATAAAGGGCCGGACGAGTCGGACGGACCGGATGCGCAGGGCGCCGGCGAGACCGTGGAGCACGAGTCCGACCCGGCTTGAATGTGCACGGCCCCGGCAGCGTCAGGGTGGCGCTGCCGGGGCCGGCTCGATGGATTAGGCAGTCTGCTTGTCGCCCGCGTCGAGTCCGGCCGGCAATCCGGCTTCGGCGTTTGCGCCGTGCACGTCGTGCGCCTGTACGCCCCTGAACCAGCGCACCGCACGCTTGCCCAGATTGTCGAGGTAGGTGTACGCCACCGGCACCACGACCAGCGTCAGCAGCGTCGAGGTGACCACGCCGCCAATCACCGCGCGGCCCATCGGCGCTTGCGTCTCGCCGCCTTCGCCCATGCCGATCGCCATCGGCAGCATGCCGAAGATCATCGCCAGCGTCGTCATCAGGATCGGGCGCAGGCGCACCTGGCCGGCTTCCATCAGCGCGGCAAACTGGCCCTTGCCCTCGCGCTGGCCCTGGTTGGCAAAGTCGACCAGCAGGATCGCGTTCTTGGTCACCAGGCCCATCAGCATCACCACGCCGATCACCGAAAAGATGTTGAGCGTCGTCTTGGTCACCAGCAGTGCCACCAGCACGCCGATCAAGGACAGCGGCAGCGACATCATGATCGCGATCGGCTGCAGGAAGCTGCCGAACTGCGAGGCCAGCACCAGGTAGATGAAGATCACCGCGATGCCCAGCGCCACGCCGAAGCCTTGCATGGTCTCGTCCATCTCCTGGGCGGCGCCGCCGACGTCGAAGCGGATGCCGTCCGGCAGGTCGATCGTCTTCATCGCCGCGTTGACTTCCTTCATCACGTCGCCGAGCGGACGGTTTTCCAGGCCGGCATAGACCGCCACACGGCGCTGCAGCGCCTGGCGCTTGAGCACGCGCGGGCTGGTCGACGGCACGAACTCGACCACCTGGCGCAGCGGCACCATGATAGGGTTGCCCATCGCATCGCGCTTACTCGAGGCCACCGACAAATCGGCCAGGTCGGCCACCTTTTCGCGGCCCGACTTGGGCAACTGCACGTTGACCTCGTAGTTCTGGCCGTCCGGCGCCAGCCAGCGGTTGGTCTGGTCGCCGGCGACGAAGGGGCGCAGCGCGGTGCCGATCTGCTGCACCGACAGGCCCAGGTCGCTGGCCAGCTCGTGGTTGATCTTGATGATGGTGGCCGGGTTGTCGCCGTCCTGGCTGTATTCGAGGTCGGCCACGCCGCGGATCTTGCGCATCTTGTCCATCAGGTCGTGCGCCACCTTGTCCAGCTTGGCGTCGTCGGTGCCGAGGATGGCGATGAAAATCGGGCGCTGGCCGACCGTGAGTTCGAGGCCGGCGATCGACGCGAGGCGGTCGCGGATCGCCTTTTCCATCTGCTGCTGCGAACGGCGGTGGGTTTTATGCACGTCGGTCAGCTTCAGGTTCACTTGCGAGTAGTTGCGGCCTTCCCAGGAGCCGACGATGGTCGCGACGCTCTCGATTTCCTTGAATCCGCCAGCGCCGCCTCGACCTGGCGCAGCTTGGCGTCTGAATAATCGAGGCTGGAGCCGACCGGCGTCTTGAAGCGCATCTGGATGAAGCCGTCGTCGGTCTGCGGTACGAATTCGCCGCCGATCATCGGCACCAGCATCAGGCTGCCCACGAACAGCAGCACGGCGCCGGCCAGCGTCGACTTGCGCCAGTTCAGTGCGAACGCAAGCACCTTCGCATACAGACCATGCAGCCACTCGATGCCGTGCTCGATGCGCGCCATGAAGCGGCCCAGCCAGGGCGCGTACTTGAAGCGGGTCTCGACCGGGTCCGGCCACACCGAGGACAGCATCGGGTCGAGCGTGAAGCTGACGAACAGCGACACCAGCACCGCCACCGCCACCGTGATCCCGAACTGCAGGAAGAAGCGCCCGATGATGCCCTGCATGAAAGCGATCGGCACGAACACGGCGACGATCGCGAAGGTGGTCGCCATCACCGCCAGGCCGATCTCGCTGGTGCCGTCCTCGGCGGCGCGCACGTGGTCCTTGCCCAGGCCGAGGTGGCGCACGATGTTTTCGCGCACCACGATCGCATCGTCGATCAGCAGGCCGATGCACAGCGACAGCGCCATCAGCGTCAGGAAGTTGAGCGTGAAGCCGAAGTACTTCATCGCGATGAAGCTGGCCAGCACCGAGATCGGCAGCGTCAGGCCGGTGATCACGGTGCTGCGCCACGAATGCAGGAAGAAGAACACGATCACCATGGTCAGCAGCGCGCCTTCGAGGATGGTCTCCTTGACGTTGTCGAGCTGGCCCTGCACGGTTTTCGCCTTGTCGTCCAGCACGCGGAACTGGATGTCCTTCGGCAGCGAGGCTTTCATGGCCTCGATCGCGGCCTTCACGCCGTTGCCGACTTCGACCGTATTGGCGTCCTGGATCTTGGCGATTTCCAGCGTCAGGGCGCGCTCGCCGTTGACACGCGAGATCGAGTCTTCCTCGGCGGCGCCGTCCTGGATGTCGGCCACCTGGCTCAGGTAGACCGGGCCGCTCGAGCGGTTGGCGACGATGATGCGTTTGAATTCGGCCGCTTCCTTCATCTTGCCTTCGATGCGCACCAGGTTCTCGCGCTCGCCGCGGCTGATGCGGCCGGCCGGCAGGTTGGCGTTGGTGGCGCTGATCGCGTTCATCACCTCGTCGATGCCGATGTCCAGGCTGCGCAGCTGGTCGGGGCGGATCTGCACCAGCACCTGGCGCGCCTGCTCGCCGTTGATGCGGATCTGGCCGACGCCGGCCACGCTCTGCAGGCGCTTGACGATCACCTGCTCGGTCAGCATCGACAGATCGCGCAGGCTGCGTTCGTGCGAGGTCAGCGACAGCAGCACCACCGGCTGCGAATTTTCGCCCTCCTGGCGGAACAGCACCGGTTCCTTGACCTCGCGCGGGAAGCCGCCGCGCACGGTGCCGATGCGGTCGCGCAGGTCTTGCACGGCGCGGTCCATGTTGGTGGTCAGCTGGAACTCGATGCCGACGCTGGAGCGCCCTTCATACGAATTGCTGCGGATGGTCTTGATGCCGCCTACCGTGTTGGCCGCTTCCTCGATCGGGCGGGTGACGTCGTTCTCGACCTGCTCGGGCGAGGCGCCCGGGTAGGAGGTCTCGATCTCCACCGCCGGGATCTCGATGTTGGGCATGTTCTCGACGCCCAGGCCGCGGTAGGCGAACAGGCCGAGCACCATCAGGGCGACCATCACCATGGTCGCGAACACCGGGGCTTTGATGCTGGTGCGGGTGATCCACATGGCTCAGCCTTTCTGCGGAAGTTTGACCGGGCTGCCCGGCTTGATGCCGTCCAGCTTCAGCGCCAGCACGACCGCGCCGGCGTCGATGCCGTCCAGTGCCTCGACCAGGCCGGCGTCCTCGTTGCGCAGGCCGAGCGTCACCGGCTGGGCCACCACCTTGCCGCCATCGACGCGGTAGACCACGTCGCGGCCGTCCTGGCGGCGCACGGCGCCGACCGGCAGCAGCGGATGCGGCGCGGATTTTTCGGTCGTCACCGTGCCCTTGGCGAACATGCCGGCGCGCAGCAGGCCATCCGGATTGTCGACGCTGATATACACGATCATCGCGCGCGAGCCGGCCTCGGTGGCCGGGTTGATGCGCGCGACCTTCCCTTGAAAGGTGCGGCCATCGAAACCGTCGACCTTGAACTGCACGTCCTGGCCGACTTTCACGCGCGGGATGTCGCTGGCCGGCACCTGCGCGTCCAGCGTCAGGTGCTTCAGGTCGACGATGGTGTAGACCGGGCTGTCCGGCGACAGCTTCTCGCCGGCCTGCGCGTGGCGCTTGCTGATCACGCCCGCCAGCGGCGCGTGGATGACCGTATCGGCCAGCGCGATGCGCGCCAGTTCGAGCTGGGCCCTGGCCGAATCGACCGCCGCCTGCGCCAGGTCGACCGCGTTGGCCGTGGTGTCGTAGGCATTCTGGGCGATGTAGTTCTGCTTGAGCAGGGCGGCGCTGTTGGTCATGTTCTTTTTGGCGAGGGCCAGGCGCGCGTCGGCATCGGCCAGCATGGCCTGCTGCTGCGCCACGCGCGCGCGCGCCTCCGCATCAATCAGGCGCGCGATCGGCTGGCCGGCCGTGACGGCCATGCCTTCCTGCACGCTGCTGGCCAGGATCACGCCCGAGACTTTCGACTTGACGGTGGCCTGCGCCAGCGGCGAGAGCGATCCGGACAGCGGCAGCGTGACCGCCAGCGGACGCGCCTCGATCACGGCGACGTCGCGCTGGGAGAGCTCGTGTACCGGTTCCTTGTCCTTTTTCGCGGCGCCGCCTGGGGCGCCTGCCTGGGCGGGCGCGGCGGCATCGCGATGGGTGAAGGCATAGCCGCCGGCGCCGGCCAGCACCAGGATGGCGATGCCGATCGCCGGGGCATAGCGGCGCCGCGCGCGCGGGGCAGGGCGGGCATCGGGCAGGGGCATGGATTCTGGCAGGGTCTCGATCTTCATGGCCTTGAGTTCTTGTATTGGATGGAAGAAGGAGCGCCGGTGCTCCGTCCTGCCGGGCAGGATGGAGTCACGAGCGCATGAGGCCATGGTAGGGAAAGCGATGACGAACAGCTATCGGGATGTGACGAGCGGTGCGATCGAAGGGCTGAAACGCAAAAAAGGCCGTATGGACGTCTCAGCCGTCGCCGGGCGGCTGGCCGGCGCCGCCGTCGAACAGGCGCAGGCGCGCCAGCACCTGGCCGTGGTCCGAGGCTTCCGGCAGTCCGAGGTCGAGGTGATCGTTCAGGTAGATGACGTCGACGATTTCGCCGAGTGCGCCCGGCAGCGCGGCATTGAATTCCTGCGACACCAGGATATGGTCGATGGTCGTGTACTGGCCGTCGTGCAGGTTGGAAAAGCCGACGTGGCGATGGCGGTCCTGGCGCCGCTGCAGCGAGCAGGCGTCGTACATGCGGTCGACGCTGGGCGCGCCCAGACCGAGCACGATGCCGGTGGTGACGGCGTCGGCGACGTCGTTGAAGTCGCCCAGCACCACGCGCGGCCGATGGTGCTCGCGCCCGAGCTGGGTCAGCAGCACGCGCAGCCCGGCCGCCTCGGTGCCGCGCCGGATCAGCGAGCGCAGCGAGGCCAGCGCGTACAGCTGCGGGTCGTCGCCGCTGTCGCTGGAGCGGAAATCCGGCCGGCGCGATTTCAGGTGCACGACCACCACGTCGGCCACCAGCTCGGGCGTGAGCTGGATCGCCGCATGCAGGGGCGGGCGGGTGAAGCGGTCGGGGTCGCGGTTCCCGGGCGGCATCGAGATACCGCCCGGGAAATGCGGGATCGGTACCGGCGTGGCCGCCAGCGGCAGGCGCGACACCAGCGCGACGCTGGGCGTCAGTTTGTCGGAATGCGGATCGGGATCGAAGCCGACGTGGATGGCTTCGCGATAGCGCCGCGTGCGCGACAGCGCTTCGGCCAGTGAGGCTTGCGAAAACACTTCCTGGAAACCGATCACGTCGGCGGCCAGCATGTCGATCTGGCGCGCGGTCCAGGCGATCTTCGCTTCGTACTCTTCGGGCGTGCTCGGGGCCAGGTTGTCGTACAGCCGGGCGCCCGGCGGCGCGAGGTTACACACATTGAAGGTGGCAAAGCGAATCTCTTGCTGCATAATAAGCAACTCCCCCGTCTGCTTTTGGAAGCCGTCTCGACACGATGGATGTGCTTCCAGCGTAACACATGGCCAAGAAAGAGCATATTTCCGAGACGCCCGCCACGCAGTTCCTGCGCAAGCACGGCGTCGTCTTCAGTGAGCACCCGTACGACTACGAGGAGCATGGCGGCACCGCGGTCTCGTCGAACAAGCTGGGCGTGCCCGAACACGACGTCGTCAAGACCCTGGTGATGCAGGACGAGAAAGCGAACCCGCTGATCGTGCTGATGCATGGCGACTGCAAGGTCTCGACCAAGAACCTGGCGCGCGCGATCCCCTGCAAATCGGTCGAGCCGTGCAAGCCGGAGGTGGCGCAGCGCCATTCCGGCTACCTGGTCGGCGGGACCTCGCCGTTCGGCATCCGCAAGGCGATGCCGGTGTACGTCGAGGAGACCATCCTCGCGCTGCCGAAGATCTACATCAACGGCGGGCGGCGCGGCTTCCTGGTGGGGATCGATCCGAAGGCGCTGGTCGAGGTGCTCAAGGCGCGGCCGGTGCATTGCGCGCTGGCGGACTGAAGGTGTCAACTGGAGCCGTGGCCAGCTATCGCTCGGCTCGGCTGTTGGTGTATATTCCTCGCGTCAACTGAAAGAGACCCATGTACACCATTATTTTCACCATCGCCGCCTACCTGATCGGCTCGATTTCCTTCGCCGTCGTGATGAGCCGCGTGTTCGGCCTGTCCGACCCGCGCACCTACGGCTCGAAGAACCCGGGCGCGACCAACGTGCTGCGCAGCGGCAGCAAGAAGGCCGCGATTGCGACGCTGGTCGGCGATTGCCTCAAGGGCGTGGTCGCGGTGGCCCTGGCGGTGTGGGTGGCGGATCACTACGGCGATCGCTTCGACTTCGGCGACGGCGGCGTGGCACTGGTGGCGATCGCGGTATTCCTGGGCCATCTGTGGCCGGTGTTTTTCCGCTTCGTGGGCGGCAAGGGCGTGGCGACCGCGCTCGGCGTGCTGCTCGGCCTGAACGTCTGGCTGGGCCTGGCGACGCTGGTCACCTGGCTGGTGGTGGCCTACGCCTTCCGCTACTCCTCGCTGGCGGCACTGGTCGCAGCAGTGTTCGCGCCTTTCTACTACGGCCTGCTGTTCGGCGTCGACGACATCCTGTTTGCCGTGGTCGCGATGAGCGCGCTGCTGATCTTCCGCCATTCGAAGAACATCTCGAACCTGATCGCCGGCAAGGAATCGCGCCTTGGCAGCAAGGCCGCAGGGGCGGCACCGAAGAAGAAATAACCGGTTTCCTGACGTGCCCGGCCGTATTTGCCGAATCTGCTTGGCGCGCTGCTCGCTTTTTTCCGATGTGTCACCATAGGGCTTCCGCCGCAATACGTGGCTTCAGTGCGTACCCTCAGTGCGTAACATTGATCAGATAACAGGAAGGCGGTGAGTCGTGAAACAGCAGATGAGAATCGATTTTGTGTCGGACGTATCGTGCCCGTGGTGCGCGATCGGCCTGAAATCCTTGCAGCAGGCGCTGCAGCGCGTCGGTGGCGAGATCGCTGCCGACATCCATTTCCAGCCATTCGAACTGAATCCGGGCATGAAGGCCGAGGGCCAGGACCTCGCCGAACACATCACGGAAAAATACGGGTCGACGCCGGCCCAGCTGGCGCAGTCGCAGGAAACGATCCGCCAGCGCGGCGCCGCGGTCGGCTTCACGTTCGACATGGACAAGCGCAGCCGCATCTACAACACCTTCGATGCGCACCGGCTGCTGCACTGGGCCGAAACCCAGGGCCCGGAGCGCCAGCTGGCGCTGAAGGAACGGCTGTTCGCTGCTTACTTCACCCAGGGCGAGGATCCAAGCAACCATGCACTGTTGCTGCGCGCAGCGGGCGAGGTCGGCCTGGACGTCGAGCAGGCGCGCACGGTGCTCGAATCGAACGCCTTCGCCGACGAGGTGCGCCGGCAGGAATACTACTGGAAGCACGCCGGCATCAACTCGGTGCCGGCGGTGATCGTCAATGAACGGCACCTGATTTCCGGTGGGCAGCCGCCGGAGGTGTTCGAGCAGGCGTTGCGGCAGATTGCCCAACAAGACAACGAACTACTCGAACAAGACGAAGCCTAGTAGGAGGGGCTCGCAAACCTACTGCGCGTTGTACTTTTGGCCTGCGATGCTCGCCGTACCGTAAGTACGGCTGCGCTTCTCGGCCAAAATTACCGCCGCTCGCTACGGTTTTCGAGCCCCTCGATGCGTTCGTGGGGCGTTTGGTTCAAACCAGATCGAGGATGACGGGTTGGTGGTCGGAGGCGGCTGTCTCGGACTGGACTTTCAGGGCTTTGACGCGCGGGGCCAGGTCTTCGGTGACGAAGAAATAATCGTAGCATTCGGGGCGGTCCGGCCATGGGTAGCCGTGCAGGCCGGCGGTCGGGGCGCGGGCCATGTCGGCGTGGCATACCTTCCAGGCATCGAGCAGCGCCAGTTCGCCCGGTGCCGGTGGCGCCAGCAGCTCGCGGTAGTCGGCCGCGTCGGGGGCGAAGTTGAAGTCGCCGCAATAGATGGCGGTGCCGGGACGGAAGCCCAGCTGGAATGGCGGCTCGAGCGTCGGCTCGGGCCGGTAGATCGCGGCGCGCGCGCAGGCTTCCGCGTGCAGCTCGCGGATGCGGCGCACTTGGGCCATGCGCTGGCGCGGCGAATAGTATTCGAGATGGGTGGTCAGCACGCGCAGCTTGCCGCCGGGTGCGTCGAGCACGGTTTCGATCATCCCGCGCGGCATGCCGGCCGGGTGCTCAGGATCGGGTGGCCATGGCAGCACGTGGCGCTGGGCCTGGGTGATGCGATACTTGGACAGCAGCACGTTGCCGAACTGGCGCGGCAGGTTGTTGCGGTAGATTTCGCTCGGGGCGATCTCGATCAGGTGATAGCCGCCGAAGGCGCCGCCGAGCTGCTTGAACTGGCTGGCGGTCGCGCTGCCTTCGAGCTCCGGGTGATTGGCAGCCACTTCCTGCAGGCAGATCACATCGGGATTCAGCTTGCGCAGCACATCGATGATGGCGTGGATGCGGATGCGTCCGTCCTTTCCGCAGCCCCAGTGAATGTTCCAGCTGACGACCCGCATCGACGGCCTCCGTGATACTCGACTGCCCGATATTGCCATCCTTTAGGCATGGGCGGTCACACGGTAGGATCGATGTCACACTAACAAGTTCATGCCGGTTCGATCTCGTCCAGCGGCCAGCGCGGACGCACGTTGAAGCCATAGTCGCGCTGGGCGGCCTCCGGGTTGCGCTCGAGGCGCAGCGCGCCGGCGAAGGCGATCATGGCGCCGTTATCGGTGCAGAATTCGAGCTCCGGGTAGTAGACCTTGAACTTCTTCTTTGCCGCCGCGGCATTCAGCGATTCGCGCAGCTGGCGGTTGGCGCCGACGCCGCCGGCGATCACCAGGCGCTTCAGGCCCGTGTGCTTGAGCGCCGAGATGCACTTGGCGGTCAGGACGTCGACGATCGCATCGACGAAGCCGCGCGCGATGTTCGCCTTGTCCTGTTCGCAGATGTTGGCGACCTCGCTGCCGCTGTTCTTCACCACGGTCAGCACCGCCGTCTTCAGGCCGGAAAAGCTGAAGTTGAAGTCTTTCGAGTGCAGCATCGGGCGCGGCAGTTTATAGGCTTCCGGATCGCCGAATTCGGCAAGGCGCGAGATCGCCGGACCGCCCGGGTAGCCCAGGCCGAGCAGCTTGGCCGACTTGTCGAACGCTTCGCCGGCGGCGTCGTCGAGCGTCTCGCCCAGCAGCGTGTAATGGCCGACGCCGTCCACGCGCATCAGCTGGGTGTGCCCGCCCGAGACCAGCAGGGCGATGAACGGGAACTCGGGGCGCTCGCTGGCCAGCAGCGGCGAGAGCAGGTGACCCTCGAGGTGGTGCACGCCCAGCACCGGTTTGTCCAGCGCCAGTCCCAGGCTGCAGGCGACCGAGGAGCCGACCAGCAGCGCCCCGGCCAGGCCCGGGCCCTGCGTGTAGGCGATGGCATCGATGTCCTGCTTGGCGATGTCCGCCTTGGCCAGCGCCTGCTCGAGCAGCGGCAGGGCGCGCCGGATGTGGTCGCGCGAGGCCAGTTCCGGGACCACGCCGCCGTATTCTTCATGCATCGCAACCTGCGAGTGCAGGGCATGGGACAGCAGGCCGCGCTCGGTGTCGTACAGAGCCAGGCCGGTTTCATCGCAGGAGGATTCGACGCCGAGGACAATCATGGAAGCAGAACAAAGTGGACCGCGCGATGCGCGCGCAATCGAGTATTGTAAAGCAGGCGCGGGGATGGCGTCGAACCCGGCGTAAAAGCGTGCAAGGACGGCACGGCCTGCGCTGCGGATGGGTTAGCATTGGCGCCATGACCTCCGCCGAATCGCTGTTCCACCAGGCCGGCGCGCACCTGACTGCGCGCGAGTTCGATGCCGCCATCGCGCTGCTGCGCGCGGCGCTCGCGTTCGAGCCGGATGCCGCGCCGCTGCACGCCAACCTGGGCTGGGCGCTCGAGCATGCCGGGCAGGCGCTCGAGGCCGAGGCGCACTACCGGCGCGCCATCGGACTCGCGCCGCGGTTGCTGCAGGTGCGCCTGAACCTGGGCGCCTTCCTGACCGCCCAGCGCCGCCTGCCTGAAGCCGAACAGGTCTACCGCGACGCGCTGGCGCTGGCGCCCGAGTCGCCGGCCGCGCTGTCGAACTACGGCATGCTGCTGGCCAGCAGCGGGCGCGAAGCGGAGGCGGAGACGCGTTATCGCCAGGCGCTGGCGCTCGATCCCGCGTATGCCAAGGCATCCTTCAACCTGGCCTATGTGCTGCTGCGCCAGGGACGTTGGGACGAGGGCTGGGCGCGGCTCGAAGCGCGCGACTCGAGCGCGGCGCTGCAGCGCCACCTGAATCTGCCGCGCTGGCAAGGCGAGCCCTTGGCCGGCAAGGCGGTCCTGGTCGGGATCGAGGCCGGCCACGGCGACATGATCCAGTTCGGCCGCTACTGCGCGCAATTGAAAGCGGCGGGCGCGGCGCGCGTGGGCGTGCTGTGTCATCCCGGCCTGGTCGCACTGTTTGCCGGCCTGCGCGGCGCCGACGAGGCGATCGGACTGGATGCATCGCTGCCGGCCGGCTTCGACGCCGGTTTCGACTACTGGGTGCCGGCCTTGAGCCTACCCTTTCACTTCCATACGACGGTCGATACCGTGCCGGCGGCGCTGCCCTACATCGCCGTCGACCCCTTGCGTGTGACGCGACTGGCGCCGCTGCTGAATGGGGACGATGCCGCCGGGTTGAAGGTCGGCCTGGCCTGGCGCGGCAATCCGCGTTTCGAGAACGATGGCGAGCGCTCGCTGCCGTCGCTGGCGACGCTGGCGCCGCTCGCGCGGGTTCCGGGCGTACGCTGGTTCAGCTTGCAGAAAGGCGAGGGCGAAAACGAGGCCAGAAGGGGATTGGGCGGCGTGCCGGTGGTCGACCTGGCGCCGGCCATCGACGACTTCGCCGACACCGCCGCGCTCATCGAGGGACTGGACCTGGTGATCAGCGTCGATAGCGCCGTCGCCCATCTTGCCGGGGCGCTGGATAAACGCTGCTGGGTGCTGCTGCCGGCTTATCTGACCGACTGGCGCTGGCTGACCGAACGCAGCGACACGCCCTGGTATCCGCAGGCGCTGCGCCTGTTTCGCCAGCGTCCCGGTGCAGGCTGGGACGCGCTGGTGGCGGAACTGGTACAAGCGCTGTGCGCGCAGGTGCATGGGCGCGCGGCGCGCGAGGCTTAGCGTGCCGGCGCCGCCAGAGGCTGCGTCAGCTCGATCAGGTTGCCCCAAGGGTCGCTGAAAAAGGCGAAACGCAGGCCGAGACCGGGCACGTCGCGCGCTTCGCTGACGATCCTGACGTCGCGCTGCCTGAGTTCCGCGATCGCGGCGTCGACGTTGTCCACACGCAGGCAGAAATGGTGCCAGCCGCCCACCGCATGGGTGTCGATCAGCTGTTCGTAGTCTGGACGGGCAATGCAACCCGGACCGGCAATGAATTCGATGCGGAAGCTGTCGTCGGCGGCGGGCGACAGGAAGGCGAGCGTCTTTTCTCCCAGCGGCATCGTATGGGTCACTCGAAAATCCAGCTTGCTGGTGTACCAGGCCGCGGCGGCGTCGAAGTCGGGCACGCGGATGCCCACGTGGTCGCCCTTCCAGGAAGCGAAGGGGCTGGACGGGTTGGTCGGCTTGGTCGTTTCGGTATGGGGCATGGGTCGTCCTTCAAGGTGGCGGGAGCAGGTGCAGCCATGGTAGCCACGGCCGGGCACATTGATAACCGGTCTGGATCCGAATAGACTGATCGCCATGACGAACAATCACGAGCCGTCGCTGGACGATCTGGCGGTATTTCTCGCGGTCTGCAGCGCGAATGGCTTTCGCGCCGCCGCCAAGCGGCTCGGCTTGTCGCCGGCCAAGGTCAGCGAAACCATCACGCGCCTGGAGGTCCAGCTGGGCCTGCCCCTGCTGACGCGGAACACGCGCAGCGTCATGCCGACTGAAGCAGGACGTGAGCTCGAGGCGCGCTTGGCGCCGCTGTTTGCCGAAACCCGGGCCGCATTGCGCGACGTGAGTACCGCCGGAGACCAGGTACAAGGACTGCTCAAATTGAATGTGGCGGGCTCTGTCATGGTCGACATTCTGCCGCCGTTGATCGACCGTTTCCTCACCCGCCATCCGGCGGTGCGCGTCGAACTGGTCGTGGATGACAGGCTCACCGATACCATCGCCCAGGGCTGCGATGCGGGTATCCGCTATGGCGAACATCTGCCGCAAGACATGATTGCCGTGCCAATCGGGCCGCGCCAACAGCAGTTGGCATTGGCCGCAGCGCCGGCCTATGTGCAGGCGCGCGGCCAGCCGACGCATCCGCGCGAGGTGCTGCATCACGCCTGTGTGCGCCTGCGCTTTTCGAGCGGTGCGCTGACCGCATGGGATTTCGAGAAGGATGGCGAATGCATCACCGTCGACCCGCCGAGCCGCTTGATCATCGGCGTGGATGCGGCGGCGGCCGGCATCGAGCTGGCGCGCGCGGGCCATGGCCTGATCTGCACCTTCCGGAACTGGCTCGACCCGTATTTCGAACGCGGAGAACTCGAGCCCGTTCTGGCAGACTGGTGGCAGCGCTTCGAAGGGCCCAGGCTGTATTTCCCGAGCCGGCGCATGCCCGCGCCGCTGCGCGCCTTCGTCGACCTGATCGTCGCAGAGTCCGCAGCTTAAGCGCGCTGCAGCAGCTCCGCGTGGGCGCTGCGCAGCATCGTCTCGGTGTCTTCCCAGCCGATGCAGCCGTCGGTGACCGAGCAGCCGTACTTCAGCTGCGACAGGTCGGACGGGATCGGCTGGTTGCCGCTGACGATGTTCGATTCGATCATCACGCCGACCAGCGACCCGTTGCCATGGCGGATCTGCTGGATCACATCCGACATCACCAGCGGCTGCAGCTCCGGCTTTTTATAGCTGTTGGCGTGCGAGCAGTCGACCACCAGGTTGGCCGGCAGCTTGGCCTTGGTCAGCGCCTGTTCGGCGATCTTGATCGACACCGAATCGTAGTTCGGGCGTCCGCCGCCGCCGCGCAGCACCACGTGGCCATAGGCATTGCCGGCGGTGCGCACGATCGACACCGAACCCTGATCGTTAATGCCCAGGAACGAGTGCGGGCTGGATGACGACAGCACGGCGTTGATCGCGATCTCGACGTCGCCGTCGGTGCCGTTCTTGAAGCCGACCGGCGTCGACAGGCCGGAGGACATCTCGCGGTGCGTCTGCGATTCGGTGGTGCGGGCGCCGATCGCGGTCCAGGCGATCAAATCGCCCAGGTACTGCGGCGAGATCGGATCGAGCGCCTCGGTCGCGGTTGGCAAGCCGAGTTCGCACACATCGATCAGGAACTGGCGCGCGCGCTCCATGCCGACGTCGACGCGGAACGAGTCGTCCATGAACGGGTCGTTGATGTAGCCCTTCCAGCCGGTCGTGGTGCGCGGCTTTTCGAAATACACGCGCATCACCAGCACCATGGTATCGATCACTTCGGCCTGCAGCGCCTTCAGGCGGCGCGCATAGTCCAGGCCGGCGACCGGATCGTGGATCGAGCAGGGGCCGACCACCACGAACAGGCGCTTGTCCTTGCGATCGAGGATGTTGCGCAGGGTCTCGCGGCCTTTCATCACAGTGGTGAAGGCTTTGTCGGTGAGCGGCAGTTTCTTGTGCAGCTCGCTCGGCGTCGGCATGTTCGCGAACGAGGTGACGTTGGTATTTTCGATATCGGGCGTGATCAACATGGCAGCAAATTCTTTCCTGTGGGATCGTTGAGTCTAGCCTGAAATCGGGTTGGATGCACCCGGGTGGCGCAAAATGCGACGTCTTGGTGTGTCTGATAAACCTTTGGTTGCCATGTATGCAACAGGGATTTCCACTGCAGCTCATCATGCGTGCGCAAACGGGTCGCCGTCGCGACAAGCTGCTGCATCGAGCCAAGTGCCCGCCGCAAGCTGGTATGCTGTCAGGCATGAACATCTCCGCCCACGATTCTGCTGACTCGCACACGCCATTTCCCGCCGCCCGCTTCATCAAGGAGATCGGCCGCGGCGTGAAAGGTGCGCGCAGCCTTTCGCGCGACGATGCGCGCGACCTGTACGCCGCCATGTTGGAGGGCCGCGTGTCTGATCTCGAGCTCGGCGGCATCCTGCTGGCGATGCGTATCAAGGGCGAGTCGGTCGAGGAGATCGCCGGCTTCATGGATGCGGCCGAAGCGGCGTTCGCGCCGCTGCCGGCCCCGCCGGGCGAATTCGCGCCGGTGCTGATCCCGAGCTACAACGGCGCGCGCAAGCTGGCCAACCTGACGCCGCTGCTGGCGCTGCTGCTGGCGCGCGAAGGCGTGCCGGTGCTGGTGCATGGCGTGCAGCAGGACCCGGGGCGCGTGACGACCTTCGAAATCTTCGCGGAACTCGGCATTGGCCCGACCGGATCGAGCGCCGATATGCTCGATGCCTTCGCCAGACGCCAGCCGTGCTTCATGCCAGTCGAGCAACTGGCGCCGCGCCTGGCTCACCAGCTGTCGCTGCGCCGCATCCTGGGCGTACGCAATTCGACCCACACGCTGGTCAAGATCCTGCAGCCTTTCACCGGGCCGGCGCTGCGCCTGGTCTCGTACACCCATCCGGAATACCTGGCGATGTTGACCGCGTATTTCGCCACCCAGGCGCCGCACGCGCGCGGCGATGCCTTCCTGATGCGCGGTACCGAAGGCGAAACGGTCGCCAACGCCAACCGTGCCCAGCAGATCGACTGGTTCCACGCCGGCGAGCAGACCGTGCTGGTGGAGCGCGATGCGCCCACCGACGAGCTGGCGCCGGCGCCGGAAGGGCGCGACGCCGCCGCGACCGCCGACTGGATCGTACGCGCGCTGCGTGGCGAGCAGCCGGTGCCGCCGCCGATCGCGGCCCAGGTGGCGCAATGCGTGCGGGTCGCGCGCGCGTTGCGCGCCTAGGTCGGCGTCTCACGCCTCCTTTCCTCGCGCCTCGCGCCTGTTTACAATCACGTCTTTTGTGCGCGGTAAAAGGGTAGGGCGGAATGGCAAAACACTACGATGTGGCGGTGATCGGCGCGGGCGCGGCCGGCATGATGTGTGCGGCGGTCGCGGCCCAGCGCGGCAAGCGCGTGGTGCTGGTCGATCACGCCATACGGCTGGCCGAAAAGATCCGCATCTCGGGCGGCGGGCGCTGCAATTTCACCAACGTCAATGCAAGCTGGCAGAACTTCGTCTCCGAAAATCCGCATTTCTGCCGCAGCGCACTGTCGCGCTATACCGCGCAGGATTTCCTGGCGCTGGTCAAGAAGCATCGCATCGCCTACCACGAGAAGCATCGCGGCCAGTTGTTCTGCGATGACTCGGCCGAACAGATCATCCGCATGCTCAAGGACGAATGCGATGCGGGCAGCGTCAGCTGGCGCATGCCGTGCAAGGTCAGCGGCGTGGAAAAGGGGCCAGAAGGCTTTCGCATCGCCACCGATGGCGATCCCATCTACGCAACTAATGTAGTGGTGGCAACCGGCGGCTTGTCGATCCCGAAGATCGGCGCGACCGACCTCGGCTACCGCGTCGCCAAACAGTTCGACCTGAACGTGATCGATACGCGTCCGGGCCTGGTGCCGCTGACCTTCGACGGTCCGAGCTGGCAGCCGTTCGTGCCGCTGGCCGGCATTGCGCTGGAAGTCGACGTCGAGACCAGTTCCGGCAAAGGCAAGTCTGCGAAGAAGGGCTATTTCCGAGAAGACTTGCTGTTTACCCACCGCGGCCTGTCCGGCCCGGCGATCCTGCAGATTTCCAGCTACTGGACGCCGGGCACGCCGATCCGGTTGAATCTGCTGCCGGAAATCGACGTGGCCGAGGAATTGATCGGCGCGAAAACCACGGTCAAGAAGCAGCTCGGCAACGTACTGTCGCAATGGCTGCCGGCGCGCTTGGCCGAAGGCCTGCTGCTGGCCAACGGGTTTACGCCGGATGCGCGCCTGGCGGACATGGCCGACGCGAAACTGCGCAAGCTCGGCGATGCGATCAACCGCTGGGCCATCGTCCCGACCGGTTCCGAAGGCTATAAAAAAGCCGAGGTGACGATCGGCGGTGTCGATACCAAAGAACTGTCGCAGCAGACCATGATGGCTAACAAGGTGCCGGGCCTGTACTTCATCGGCGAGACCGTCGACGTGACCGGCTGGCTGGGCGGCTATAACTTCCAGTGGGCCTGGGCGTCGGGCTTCGTTGCCGGCTCTAGCATCGAATGAAGCCACGCTCGTAATACTGATGTGGCAATTCAGCCGCAGCCGGTAAAAAGTTAGCACAGCCCTTGAAAAGCTGTTAGAATTTCGTTCTTCCCCAAATCCAACGGTTTCATTTTTACATGACCACTATCCGCCTTAAAGAAAACGAGCCGTTCGAAGTCGCTATGCGTCGCTTCAAGCGCACTATCGAAAAAACCGGTCTGCTGACCGAACTGCGCGCAC